>ULNG01004922.1_pt1 | contig 26316 bp, 23 predicted proteins | sample 1951861 | NCBI WGS metagenome assembly ULNG01 (sample SAMEA4835571, study PRJEB28245) | human gut metagenome | biome: gut microbiome; material: fecal sample | place: Denmark | collected 2008 | reverse complement strand
GTAAATTATTCATGCAGGCGATATCCAATCCCCCAGATTGTTTCTATATATTCATCAGATGTAACGGTCTTTATTTTCTTCCTGATATTGCTTATATGCACATCAAGAGTCTTTGTTTCACCCATATATGGCTCATCCCACGCATATTCGAATATATCCTCCTTGCTAAACACCTGCTTCGGGTTTTTAAGCAATAATTCCAGTATTGCGAATTCCTGTTTTGTAATCTTAGGAAGCACCCTGCCACCGATACTTACCTCAAAGGTAGAGCGTGTAAGCACCATATCTCTGAACTCAAGCCTTCCGCTGCCTTGTCCTTTTTGTATACCAGCCTTTGTTTTTACTTCTGTTTCTGCCTCTGCTTCTACCTTCGTTTCCGCCTCTGCTTCACCTTTTGTTTCCACCTCTATATGACGAAGCTGCACCTGAATACGTGCCAGTACCTCTCTAATCTCAAAGGGCTTTGTTATATAATCATCTGCTCCGTCCGTCAGCACTCCGATTTTATCATCTATACTATCCTTTGCAGTCAGCACAATCACCGGAAGCCTTCCATGTTTTCTTATTTCTTTTAAAACCTCTTCACCACTTGCACCAGGCAGCATTAAGTCAAGCAGTACAAGCGTATAAGCCTTTTCTTTTATATTAAGAAGCAGCTTTGCTTCTGTTCCTGAAAATGCCTGTTCACACGTATAACCAGCCTTCATAAGCACCTCACAAAGAAGGTTATTAATATTTATATCATCTTCTACAATTAATATATTAGGCATAATTTTTACTCCTGTATTTTATAATGTAAAATAGTCATCTACTTTATGAGAAATGGCATTAAATAAAATGGTTTCAGCATTAAATTTTCTTCTTTTCCAACATCTTTTTGTGATATTAAATATATCTTACTTACATTCTTTGAAAATTTTTTATAAAACTGTTTTATAGATTCGTGCTTTCCTGCCCCTGATGACTTAATTTCAAAGGCATTTACTTTACTTCCCTCAGAAATCAGAAAGTCAACCTCATAATAATGTGTGCTTTTGTCTTTTTCCCAAGTGTGATAATAAAGTTCCCTTCCCGCTGCTGTAATCATCTGTGCAATAAGATTCTCATATAAATAGCCAAGATTAGCTGGCAGCTTATCAGAAAGCAGCTTCGCATATACATTATTTTCTGTGACTGGACGGTCTATAAACATTAATGTAATAAATAATCCAGTATCCGACAGATACAATTTATAACTGTCAAAGTCCTTTGTATCTGTCAGGCTTACCCTTGGATCAGTTGAATTATAACAAGGTAAGACAGTCTTTGAATCAATCAGCTCATACAATAATTCTTCTGTTTTTGAATTATTCTTCTTTCCTATTGCCGCAGTAATCCTGTATTTTTTTGAATCCTTTGCAAGTTGTGCCGGAATTGAGTGATATAACGCAGAGATTCTTCCAGAACCATCAATCTTTTTAAAATCTTCTTCATACAATGATATAATCTGTCTTTTGACCATATCAATTTCCGAGAAATTCTTACCCTCTATATAAGCTTCAACTGCCTGAGGCATACCACCTACTGCCATATATATTCTTAAATCTCTCATCAGTTTACGATTAGTTGGCTGTCCAATAGCCTTACCTGTATTGTATATCTGACAAAGAAGTTCATAGTTTCCCCCCGTTGCATCACAGAACTCCTGATAATCCATTGGATACACCTGTATTTTCATTTCCTCCGATGGAATTAAAATATCCTTTACATTTTTCTTTATGGATATTAGTGAACCAGTTTCCAGATAACTGTATCTTCCATCTGCAACAAGATGTTTTATTGCCTGTCTTGCTTTCGGGAATAGCTGGACTTCATCAAATATAATCAGCGATTTATGCTCATATAATGTTATACCTGTTTCCGCCTGCAATCTTAAAAAAAATATATTTAGATTTGCTATATCATCAAAACACTCCAATATATTAGCTGTTGCTTTTGAAAAATCAATAAGAATACACGAGTCATATTCATTTTCTCCAAAGCTTTGGGCGATTGTAGACTTACCAACTCGTCTCGCCCCCTCTAACAACACCGCATATTTATCCGAATACTTTTCCTTCCATTCTAACAATCTACTATATACTTTTCTTTTAAAATTCATAGTCTTCCCCTTTCAGAACTATACTATATCATTGTCATTATTCTTTACCGTGCTAAAAGCACCCCTGATTTCTTTATATAATACATATTATAATATAACTTTCTTCAATATTATTATCTCTTATTTTGACCGTTTCTTCAAGATTATTTTCACTCATTTTGCCCATTTCTTCAAAGTTGTTTTGGCGTATTTTGTCCGTTTCTTCAAGATTATTTTTGCTCATTATGACTGTTTCTTCAAAACTATTTTCACTCATTTTGTCCATTTCTTCAAGCTTTTACTTTATTTATAAACATAAAAAACAGCACGACCATTCCCTTTATCCAGAAATAAATCGTGCCATCTTATCTTTTATCTTATCTTTGTTATAATCCTAATTATTCTCTGCCCTCGCCATCGCAATCTGCTCCGGTGTTATAGGCAGCTCATAGAACCTCTTTCCTGCTGCGTGGCTTAGTGCATCTGTCACAGCCGGAAGTGGTGTATTTATTACAACCTCTCCTATTGACTTAGCACCAAATGGCCCAGCATCCTCGAAGCTACTTTCAAACTCAACATTAATATGTCCAATATCCATCCTTGATGGTATCTTATATTGCAGGAATGAGTTCTCATAAAGCTTTCCCTTATCAGAATATGTGATATTTTCAGACATTGCCATACCAATTCCCTGAAGGATTCCGCCTTCTGCCTGTACTCTTGCAAGATTAGGATTAACCGGTGTTCCACAGTCAACGCATGCATCATATTCTACAACCCTGCTTTCGCCTGTAACAAGGTCAACTTCAACCTCAGCTGCACCTACCATAAATGGTGGTGGTGAAATAGGTGATGTATGTGTATTAGTAACAGAAAGTGCCATATCATTGCCACACATAGAAGCTGTTGCTATATCACAAAGACTTACTGATGCACCCTTGTGCTCTCCAGCCTCACAGCTTACACAGCTTCCGTCAAATGTAACCTCACTCTTATCACAGCCTATAAGCTTTGCTCCAAGACTTTCGATTCTGTTTCTTAGCTCTAAGGCACAGTTCTCAACAGCCTTTCCGGTAACATATGTTGTACTTGATGCATATGATCCTGAATCATAAGGTGATATATCAGTATCAGCACCGAATACACTTATGTCATCAGTACTGCACTCAAGCACCTCCGCAGCAATCTGTGCAAGTATTGTATCACAGCCTGTTCCCATATCAGCAGCACCGATATTCATTGTATACACACCCTCATCATTAAGCTTAAGTGTGGCACTTCCCACATCCACACCTGATATACCAGAGCCCTGCATAGCCATACCCATTCCGACAAAACGTGCCTTCGTATCAGATATCTTTCTCATAGGATACTTCTCATCCCATTTAATCATCTCTTTAACCTTTGCTAAGCATCTGTCAAGCGCACAGCTTGTATTTACCTGACCATAGTAAGCAGGCATTACATCGCCCTCCTTAACTATGTTTTTAAATCTTATTTCAAAAGGATCCATATGCAGCTTATCAGCAAGCTCATTTACAGCAGATTCAACGGCAAAAAGCCCCTGTGTGGCACCATAACCTCTGTACGCTCCTGCTGACATAACATTCGTGTATACAACATCACTTACAAAACGGAATGCCTCTGCCTTTCCATATAACGGTATTGACTTGTGTCCTGAAAGACCTACTGTCGTTGGTCCATGCTCCCCATAAGCTCCTGTGTTAGACAGAGTATATAAATCTATTCCTTTTACGATACCATCCTTAGTTGCACCAAGCCTTACATGCATCTGCATCTCGTGTCTTGGAGATGAAGCTGACAATGATTCTTCCCTTGAGAATATAATCATAGCTGGCTTCTTAGTCTTCCATGTAACAAATGCCGGATATATTTCTGAAACTGAGGTCTGCTTTGCGCCAAAACCACCACCTATTCTAGGCTTTGTAACACGTATCTTTGATGGAGATATTCCAAGTGCGTGTGATATGATTCTTCTGCAATGAAATACTATCTGTGTAGAGCTTACAACATGAAGTCTTCCATAAGTATCGATTGTACAGAATGTCCTGAAGGTCTCCATCATACTCTGCTGGCATGCCTTTGTATGATATGTCCTGTCAATTACAATATCACAGCTCTCAAGCACCCTATCTATATCACCATTACTGCACTCATCATGTGCACATAGATTTCTTTTATTATCAGCTCCGACAGGACACATTGCTTCCCAGTTATCCTCTGGATGAACAAGTATCTCATTATCCTTTGCCTTTGTAAAGTCAAGCACTGGCTCAAGTACCTCATACTCTGCCTTAATAAGCTTCATTGCCTTATCAACACAGCGCTCATCCACTCCCGCAACAATCGCAACCGGATCACCTATGAATCTTACATGTTTATCAAGAATAAGCCTGTCATAAGGACTTGGCTCAGGATACGTCTGACCGGCACAGGTAAAACGCTTCATATTCTGGTCAACATCCTTATATGTATATATTGCCTCTATTCCGGGTACCTTCATTGCAATATCTGTATTAATGCTCTTAACATATGCGTTGGCATATGGTGAACGCAGAAGCTTTACAACAAGACAATCCTTTGGTGCAATATCATCTGTATATACTGGCTTTCCAAGAAGCAGCTCCATTGCATCCTTTTTTCTTACCGCTTTATTAACCGACTTCATTACTTCACCTCCTCTGCTATATTTTCTTTATTTTCCACACTGGCTTCCTTAGCCTTTTTTACCCTGAGGTAATCCAGAATTCCTCTTAACTGGCCTTCATACCCTGAACATCTGCACAGATTTCCTGAAAGAAACTCCTTTATCTCATCTTCATCAGGATAAGGATTCTCCCTAAAGAGTGCAATAGCATTCATAACAAAGCCCGGATTACAGAAGCCACACTGCTCTGCCCCCTGGTCAGCTATAAATGTAACGAATTCTGCGGCCTCCTCCTGTAAACCTTCAAGCGTTGTAACGCTGCATTTATCTGCTCTTACAGCAAGAACCGAACATGAAAGCACTGGTTTATCGTTAAGAAATACCGTACACAGTCCGCAGTTAGAAGTCTCACAGCCACATTTTACACTATAACAGCCATGCTCCCTCACGAAATCATAAAGAGTCATATCGCAGGCAACATCTGCCTTGACTGACTTTCCATTTAACTTAATATCTACTAACATATATTCTCCAATCCATACACTAATAAATCGATATATAAACAAATCTATATAAATAATACCTCAGCTATTAATAATCAATAACTAATTATTAATTATTTACAGCCCTTAATGCTCTCTTGGTAAGCTCTTCTGCCAGATGGCTTCTGTATTCAGCACTTCCACGCATATTACTCTCTGTAGAAACATTTTCCCTTACATATCTGGCGAAGCTCTCTATAGTCTCATCATTTACTACGCCCTTAAGAATACCTTCCTTATCTTCTACAACAACAGCTCTTCCCGGTCTTGCACCTATGCATATATTATATTCACCTGCACCACTAAAGCCCACGCCAGCACAGGTAAGAACCGGAAGGTCTGTTTCTGTTATTCTTACTGCCTCATAAAACATCTTAACTGGCTTTTTCTTAACTATAATGTTTACAATAATATCCCTGTCATAGCTTTGGGCTGCATACTCCTTTAGGGAAACTATTCCACCCTTATATAATTCAACGTATGAATCAAGTCCAATTAATAATGTAAGAACATCAGAAAATCCATATCTTCCATATATGCTTCCACCAACTGTTGCAAGATTTCTAAACTGCACGCCAACAATATGCCTTAGTGCTTCCTTAGCGCAGCCATTCGTATACTCATTAAACCCCTTATGGTTTTCCAACTGTCTTAGTGATGTCATACATCCAATCTTAAATTCTTCATCTGTCTCTTCAATCTTATCTAGTCCCAATCCGGACATATCAATCGCGGTATTGATCCTGTTATCACCCATACGCATCCACATCATGCCGCCGACAATTCTGTTAGCCTTCTTCTGGTTAAGCTCGTAGGCCTCTTCAATACTTTCTACTTTCTTATAATTCTGTATATTAAGCATAAAAACTCCTCATTTTGATCATACTTATGCCAGAAATAAAAGTCCTGCTGTGCAGCTTTAAACAACCTTTAACCTTTTTCCTGACCGTTTCTTAATTACATCATAATATAACTATACTGACTTGTAAAAGCCTTGTCAATCTGATAAAATTCATTCGCGCACTTCTTTTAACTGTTGCTGTCAGATATATTCTGGCCAACATAAAAAATGTGTAAAAATAAAGTAGAAATGAGGATAAATATGAAGAATTTTAAAAGATTAACTGCTTTAGTCCTTGCAGTGCTCATGCTTATATCAACTGTAGCATGTGGCAGTTCTGCTGCAAACGACAGTACTACACAGGCTGCTTCAACATCAGCCTTTGATGTCATGTCACAATTCAACGAGGTAAGCACAAGCTACCCTCTTACTGTTACCGACCAGGCAGGACGAACAGTAACTTTTGAAAAAGCACCTGAAAAGATTGCTTCATCTTACTATATCTCTACAAGTCTTCTCCTTGCACTTGGATTAAAGGATAAGCTTGTGGGAATCGAAGCTAAGGCTAATACACGAAACATCTATAAGCTTGCAGCTCCATCCATCGTAAGTCTCCCTAATATGGGAACAGCTAAGGAATTCAACACAGAAGCCTGTGTTGCAGCAGCACCTGATGTTGTATTCCTTCCTATGAAGTTAAAAAAAGCTGCAGATACACTTGAAGGTCTTGGTATCAAGGCTGTTGTTGTTAATCCTGAGGATGCAACGCTCCTTAAGGAATGTATAACACTTGTTGGTAAAATAACTAACACAATCGGACGCTCTGATGCACTTAACAATTCTATCGATACATTTTTAGCTGATAATAAAGCTAAGCTTGCAGGTGAGAACACTCCTTTAGTATATCTTGCAGGTAACAGCTCTGTTCTTTCAACAGCAGGAAGCAAGATGTATCAGAACACATTACTTACCAATGCAGGCGGAAAGAATGCAGCCTCTGAGCTCACAGATACTTACTGGGCAAATGTTTCATATGAACAGCTTCTTGCCTGGAACCCTGATTATATTATAATAGCTGCTGATGCAACCTACTCAATAGATGACGTTTTAAATGATGCTAATCTTGCAAACTGCAATGCTGTTAAGAATAAAAAGGTTGTAAAGCTTCCTGGTGATATAGAAGCCTGGGATTCACCTGTACCAGCAAGCTTCTTAGGAAGCATATATATTGCCTCTGTTCTTCATCCAGAAAAGGTTACTAAGGATTTCTATGAAGAATGTGTAACTAAATTCTATGAAAGCTTTTATGGATTCACACCTGCTAAATAAGGATGATTTATGTTCAAAAATACTTCTAATTACCGGAACAAAATTATACTTTTATCAGTCATACAGGTACTGCTTCTTATAGTAGTACTTGTATGGTCTGTCATTACCGGACAGTATCCACTCACATTAAAGAGCTTACTGTCTGGTGATACTATGTCTATTATGGTCTTTAAAAGGCTCAGGCTTCCCCGCGCCCTTATGGGTGTTATAGGTGGTTTTGGGCTTTCAATATCAGGTTATATATATCAGCTTATATTTAAAAACCCTCTGGCATCTCCCGATATCGTTGGCGTTTCCTCCGGTGCAAGTGCCGGTGCTGCTCTTGCAATAGTCGCAGTTTCTGCTTCTGTTCCAGTCATCTCCATATCTGCTTTTATCGGAGCTGTTACAGCACTCATAATAACTCTGCTTACGGCTTATCTTGTCCCTGGCAGAAACAGTTATACTATCGTGCTTGCCGGTATAGCTATTCATTCTGTGGCACAGACTATACTTATGTTTCTAAAGCTTGCTGCAGATCCTGAAAAACAACTTGCTTCAATCGAATACTGGATTATGGGAAGCCTTAATGGTATTTCAAGAGACAGCCTTGCTATTCCATTTCTCACGACACTTACCGGCTTTATTATAATGGCTTTGTTATACAGACAGATTCTCATTCTCTCTACAAGTGAAGAGGAAGCTGTATCACTAGGTGTACATGTAACAAGTCTGCGTTTTATCATATTAATGCTTGCTACATTAGTAGTATCATCAATAATATGTGTTACGGGGCTTATAAGCTTTATCGGACTTATCGCACCTCATATTGCCAGACTTCTTACAAAGCGTAATGACATATTTACATACATAACAAGTGGCTTCACAGGAGCTATTTTACTGACACTTGCTGATATACTGGCAAGAAGTGTATCCCCATCAGAGCTGCCAGTCAGTATATTTACCTCACTTCTTGGTGCTCCACTGCTTATCATTCTGCTTATCAGAGCTAATAAAAAGGAGGCGTTATGATGTCCGATTTATTCAATAATACATTTTCCGCAGACGGAATATCAGTATATTACGGCAGCACCTGTGCGGTTGATAACGTAAGCTTTGACCTTATGCCTGGACAGCTTAATGCTGTTATTGGCAATAACGGCTGTGGTAAAACCTCTCTTATTAAGGCCATCATGGGACTTATAAAACACAACGGAAAATGTCAGCTTAATGAACACTTACTTGAAAACCTCTCTGTTAAAAAAAAGGCACAGCTCATAAGCTACATTCCCCAAAGAAACAATCTTACTATAAGCATGACCGTCAGGGATGTATGTCTGCTTGGCTTCAATCCTCATATGCACATACTTGGAGGCTACACCACAGATATGCTCAGGCGTGTGGATAAAGCTATTGATATGGTTGGACTTAAGGGTTTATACGAATCAGACTTCTTAGCTTTAAGCGAAGGGCAGAAGCAGTTATGTATTCTGGCACGCACCATAATAGAGGCTTCCCCACTGCTTCTTCTCGATGAACCGGATAGTGCACTTGATTTTTCTAACCGTCATCTTCTTATGCAGCACATAAGAAGTATTGTATCCGATGGCAGATGCGCCCTAATGTGTATTCACAGCCCTGAGCTTGCTTTAGAATACTGCGATAATATACTTCTTATGAAGTCTGGGACAATCCTTAGCACCATTAATACACATACAGACTCTCTTGATATTATTAATGAAAAGATGTCTCTTATATATGATAATATTAATGTCATTGAATGTACTGACATTAACCATAAAACCCACCGCGTAGTTGTGGCATTATAGACCTATACCTATACTGCGTATAAATGTCTATTCTCACCAGACACACATACGTTATAAAATCATTTAGTGAAACGAGGTGACTTATTTATTCTATGGATAATTGTTATTTAGATGCTTTGGCTGTAATTACATTTTTTAAGATGTCAGATAAAAAACATCTTTTTATTACGGGAGACCGGGGAAGTGGCAAATCATATCTGTTAAACAACATTTTAAACCAGCTTGAAGAAACTATGGATATGTCTGATTTTTTCAATTTCAATTATCTGATAAGCCGCAGAACAGACACACCAGAAGTTGTTATTAAATCCAATCTTATAGATGATGGAAAAGAATATGTGATTGGCAGACCACGCACACTCACTCCTGTTTCCCCTAAAAAAGGCAACAACATGACCTCCGTAGAGGATGGCTTTATTAACTGCGCCTGCCCTGCCATTAAGAAGCATCTTATGACCTCTGCTGATAGTGTATTTGTTATTGACGAGCTTGGTTATCTGGAAAGCTCCTGTATACCTTTTCAGGAGAGCATTAAAAGTCTTCTTGATAACTCACGCGTATTATCTGTCATCAGAAAACAATCCACAGAATTTCTTGACAGTATTAAAAGCAGATCTGATGTACTTTTAATCGATATTGATAATACCTTCAGCTCTATTTCGTGCATTATTATGGCATCCGGTATGTCAAAAAGATTCGGTACAAATAAGCTTTTAGCCTCCTTCAACAACAACACTCTCTTTGAAAATACAATAAATATAAGTCGTTTCGCAGACTTTTATGAAACTCTTGCTGTAACCCGGCATGATGAGCTTGTACAGATATGTGAACAGGAACATATACATTGCATAAAACACAATATGCCTTACAGAAATGATATGGTACGTCTTGGTGTTTCACGTATTCTAAAGGAAACTAACAGACACAAAAGCTGCTGCACCCAAGGGATATTATTTCTTCCATCAGACCAGCCGCTTATCACTAAGACAAGCCTTCAGCTGCTGTGCCTTTTATTTATTTACTACAACAGCAGTTATTTTGCTTGTAACAGCACAGATAAATCCAGCAATGCCAATAATAATTATTTCAATAATAATAGTAAGATATGCCGTCTTGCTTTTAATGGAACTCCTGGTTCTCCTGTAATATTCCCAGCCAGATATTATGATGAACTGATGAATCTTCCACAAGGCAAGGGTGGCGGTTTTATTGCAAAAAAATATCCTGCACAGGTTGTTTTAGTTCCTGCACAGGATGAATATGAATTATATGATATTGATACTCCTGATGACCTTATTCGTCTTTCCCGGTATCTTGGCTAATTGCTGTACCTTATTTAGTTACAGCCTTTTCCTTTATTGTTGCTGCTTCTTCTGAAACAACTTCTTTAACCGTTTCCTCAGCTTTATCCTTAGGAAGAATTATGTTAAGTAATATTGCTACAAATGCTGCTGGAACAATACCAGACTCACCAAACATAAGCTGTACTGCCTGTGGTGTATGTGCAAGGATTGCAGGGCTTACACCCATACCATAGCCTACACCAAGTGCAACCGATACAATAGAAAGCCTTCTTGCATCAAGCGGCTCCTTAGTGATAAGCTGGATACCACTTACAATAATTGATGAGAACATCATAACTGCCGCACCACCAAGTACTGACTGTGGCATGATTGATATTAATGCTCCAAGCTTAGGAATAAGACCACATAATATAAGGAATACAGCACCAGATGCAAGTGCAATTCTGTTAACAACCTTAGTCATTGCAACAAGGCCAACATTCTGGCTGAATGATGTATTAGGAAGCACACCGAAAAGTGCTGCAAGCGATGAACCTAAACCATCACACATAACTCCGCCTGAAAGTTCTTTATCTGTCGCTTCTCTTCCTACTCCACCGACCATAACACCTGATATATCTCCAACAGTTTCTACTGCTGTTACAACAAACATAACAAGCACAGGAAGTATTGCTCTTAAGTCAAACACTGGCTTAACTGGCATGAACTTAGGAATCGCAATCCACTTAGCTTCTGCAACCTTATTCCAGTTAAGTACCCATGACTTAGTATATTCAACTCCCTCAGCATTAACTGCTGTATGTGGAAGCACACAGCCCATAATAGCTGCTACAATATAACCAACTATAATTCCAATCAGTATAGATGATGAACTAAGATATCCCTTTGTCCAGTGCTTAACGAATAATATAACAATAAGCACAACAAACGCCAGAAACAGATTCTCTAATGAGCCAAAGTCTTTAGCCCCGTTTCCACCACCGAATGAATTGATACCAACAGAAATAAGTGACAGTCCAATAGAAAGCACAACAGTTCCTGTTACAACTGATGGGAAAAATCTTCTTAAAGGCTTAATAAATGCACCAAGCACAGTTTCAAAAAGACCACCTATAATGGATGCTCCCATAATTGCACCATAGGCTAATACTCCGCCTCCCATAACCTTTGTTATACTGCTGAATACTCCGATAAATCCAGAGCTTGTACCCATAATAATAGGCACCTTGCCTCCAACAGGTCCAATTGAAAACAACTGTATAAGTGTTACAATACCAGCTATAATCATAGCATTCTGTAAAAGTGCAACCTGAATAGATGCATACTCACTTCCTGCTCCAATACCACAGGCTCCTGTAATAATAAGCAACGGTGTAAGATTTCCTACAAACATCGCCATAACGTGCTGAAGTCCAAGTGGTATCGCCTGTTTTAATGAAAGCTTTCCATTAAAATCATATGCCTCCGGCATAAGTTCTTTTATTTTTTTCATATATCCTCCGGTATATTAACCATAATCTATCTGTTATTAATCTCATATGAAGAAGGTCTAGGGAAAATCATTATTCAAGTACTGATTTTCCTTAGACCTTCCTTCTGTATGACCTACGCTTATTATCTCTGCACATCAAATGAAGCATTATTCATAAGTCGCTTAATCTGGTCAACGCTTGTGATGTTAGTATCGCCGCGGATAGCGTGCTTCATTACTGAAGAAGCTACTGCGAAATTGACGATATCTTCGTGCTTCCAGTCATTCTGCATAAGAGCATAGATAAGACCAGAAGAGAATGCATCTCCACCACCAACACGGTCAACAATCTCAAAATTGAGTGTCTTGCTTTCGTAAGTCTTTCCGTCAGCATAGTAGAAAGCCTTAAGAGAGTTATTACTTCCTGAATGAACATAACGTACTGTTCTTGCAATTGCTTTCATATGGTACTGCTCATCAATAGCCTTGAATACTCTGTCCATATCCTCAAATGATGGATCCATAGTAAGGCCGTCCTTAACATCTGTACCATCTGCATTGTATACATGGATAGGCTCAATACCTATAAGTACATCTACATATGGAAGATATCTGCTGAGTACATCCCTTGCTGTTTCAAAAGACCATAATGTACTTCTGAAATTAGGATCAAAGCTTACCGTAAGTCCAAGCTTCTTAGCTGCCTTGATAGCCTTATCTATAAGACGACGGCAGTTATATGAAAGAGCTGGTGTGATGCCACTTAAATGTAACCAGTCATAATCCTTTAAGATGTTCTCAAAATCTACATCCTTATAATCATATTCAGCAAATGCTGAGCTTCCTCTATCATATATTACCTGTGAAGGTCTTACTGAAACACCTTCTTCAAGGTAATAAAGTCCCATTCTTCCGTCAGACTTGATAATGTGCTTAGTGTGTACATCATTAGCCTTAAGGTAGTTGATACAAGACTTACCAAGGTCTGTGTTAGGTAATACTGTAAAAAATGTTGAATCTACACCAAGGTTAGCGAGTGAAACTGCTACGTTGGCTTCTGCTCCACCATAGTTAACTATGAAATTGTGGGTTGTAACTATCTTCTCATAGTTAGGTGGTGACAATCTTAACATCAATTCGCCAATTGCTATGAACTTCATACGTGCCTCCATCTATCATTAAACTTTAAACCTGATATTAAGTAATATTTTATGGCAATAATCTGTACTTTTATTGCTCTATATTGTCAAAATAATACTCCATTTAATGATACTACTTATCCTATAAAATTGCAAATTGTATTTAACGCATTAACTCACAAATACCGCAGTATTTTGTTGCATTAACACACCATTTCATTGTATAATTAAAAATATTTTGAAGCGAGGAAAGTAATACCTATGGACATTTACGAATCATTGAACTCTATTTTAGTAACTTTATTCAATGATATAATGAACATTGAAGAAAAGGCTTTAATTACAGATGAATTTTCTGACATCACAGTTACTGATATGCACATAATTGAAGCTATCGGAATTAAAGAGCCACGCACTATGGGAACAATATCCAAGGCCTTAGGCGTGACTATGGGAACTCTTACAGTCGGCATTAACGGACTTGTTAAAAAGGGATATGTAATAAGGACAAGAAGTGAAGAAGACCGCCGTGTCGTATATGCTTCCCTCACACCAAAGGGTAATGCGGCATACACTCACCATATGAAATTTCATCAGGATATGATTAAACATATTACTGACGATTTAAGCGAAGATGAAGCAGCTGTACTTATTAAGACATTTACAAGGCTTGAAGATTATTTTAAAAGCATATCATAGCATTTATAATGTCTATGTAATTATATTAACATATAGCTATGCTGTCTAACAGCGTAACCTATAACACACTGACTGCATAGTAAAATCCCCACAGATATGAACTTCTGTGGGGATTTTTTGAAAGATTATTAATCTTTCCGCCGACCTGGCCGGCATAATTTATATATGATAGTTTTGGAAAAGTAAGCTTATTTAGTTAATTCAGCTGTCTTATATATAAATGTTACTGAATTGTCCTTACCATCTGATTTACCAAGGAATGTGTTGTAATTCTGACCAAGCTTGATTACTTCCTTGATTGTATCTACTGCTGTATCAGCATCATCTCCAACAAGACTTGTAATAGCCTTAATACCTGTCTCATTGAATTCTGCCATACCATCTTTAAGTGTTATAGCACCATCATTAAGCTGTGTTACGCCATCTGCTAAAGTTACAGAAGATGACTTAAGTGTTGATGTTCCATCAGCAAGCTGTGTAGAACCACTTCTTAAAGCTTCATTGTTAGAATTAAGTGTGCTGAAACCACCAGCTATCTGTTCAATACCACCGTTAAGTGCATCATTATTGTCGTTAAGCTGTGCAAGTCCTGCACTTATCTGTGCTATACCACCATTAAGTGTATCATTGTTATCGCTAAGCTGTGCAAGTCCTGCGCTTATCTGTGCTATACCACCATTAAGTGTATCATTGTTACCACTAAGCTGTGCAAGTCCTGCATTAAGCTGTGATGCACCTGCGTTAAGTGTATCGTTATTCTTAACAAGTTCACCAAGTCCGTCTGTTAATGACTGGCTTCCTTCTGTAAGCTGCTTTAATGCTGCATTAATAGTTTCATTATTGCTAAGATTGCTAACAACTGCATCTAATGCACTTGAAGCCCCTATATTACCAGCAGCCTTAATAAGTAGTCCTAACTGGTTAACATATACATAATCCTTTGAACCAGCCTGTGATACCTGTGGAGAATATGGCTTACCGCTTGTCATAGCTTCTGTATATGTCTCTGTTATTATATTAGTTGTATAAGCTGTAAGATACTTTACAAAATAAGCTGATATATCTGTTGCTGCCTCACTACTGCTCTTCTTACCCAGATCACTAAGGTCTGTTGCTATAGTTACATCACTAAGACCTAATGCTGTTCCTAATTTCTGTAAATCAGCTGCCTGCTCCATAACAGTCTTTCCTGTTGAGTCTGCTACAGAATTCATCTTATAAGCTGTTGAATTAGCTGCAAGTTCCTTAACAACATTTCCAATAAGTGCTGTCTTAATGCTCTTTATTCCTTCATTTAATTGTGAAGCTCCTGCCTCTGCACTAGCAACACCATCTGTATAAGCCTTTAAACCTGTCTGTAATGAAACTGCACCTGCTGCCGCACTGGCAACACCGCCTGTATATGTTGAAAGACCACTCTGTAATGTGCCTGAACCTGCATTAAGTGCTCCTACACCATCAGTATAAGTCTTTAAACCTGACTGTAACTGTCCTGCACCTGCACCAAGCTGGTTAGCTCCTGCTGTGTATGCACTGATACCATCCTTAAGCTGTCCTGCACCTGCTGCCAGAGCTGTAGCACCATCTGTATAAGCATAGATACCATCTTTAAGCTGGCTTGCACCATCATTTAACTGGTTCACGCCATATGTAAGTGCTGGAATACTGTCAGAAAGTGTCTGTGTACCATTCTGGAGAGTAACTGTTCCATCTGTAAGCTGGTCAGCTGCTGACTGAAGCTCATTCATCTTATCTTCAAGCTTAGCAAGTGAGAAATCATCTGTATCTATATCATTAAGTGTGCTTGTTGTAGCAACTGACATAGACATATCAAGCTCGAAATCCTCTACATCTGCTGATATTTCAAAGTATTCTGGAATATCCATATCAAGGCTTTCACCATCAAACTTAAGGTTTAAAGTATCCTTTAAGCCTGGCATAGCCATACCAAGTGCAATGATATTATCGCCAACCTTGCTTACCTTGCCGTTAGTAACTTCTACATTACTGAACTTATCTGTTGGAAGAAGTGTTCCTGTAATCATAGTAAATGGAACATAAGCTATCTGTGACTTTCCATTAACTGTTATATTCTTCTTCTCATTGTTAGTATAGTCATATCTGATAGTAACCTTACCACTCTTGCCAATCATATCTTCTGGCTTAGTTTCAACACCATTTAACTTGTAAGTAACCTTTATTGAAACAGGAGCAGTCTTATCAGATGTGCTCTGGTTAGTTGTTGTTTCGCCCTTAGAATCAGTAACCTTTTCTGTTACAAGAACGTGATCCTGAGTTCCGTCTGCCTTATCAAATACATATACCATCTCGTCTCTTGTATTTGTCTTTAATGTACTTGTATTTGATATTGAAAGCTCGTTCTTAATAGCATTTGTTATAATATTCTCTGTATTAGAAGCAGCCTCACTGCTTATTGCAACCTCACTGCCTGTCTGATTATATGCTGTGCTAGTGCCACAGCCTGTAAGTGTTGAAGCAATAAGAACAACACTTAATAATACTGAACTATATTTAAATAAAGTCTTCTTAACCATAACTATTCCTCCATTTTCTTACTTCCTGATATATTCTTATATCTGTTACGGCATATACACCTTTGACCCGTTCATACATCTTTCTGATTACATATCCTGATTCTTCTTAGGCTTAAATCCTATACTTGTATTGATAATGAGCTTATCACATAATACAAACAATGATGGAAGTATGAAGATAACTACGAACATACTTATAATTGCACCACGCGCCATAAGTGTACAAAGCGAACCAATCATATCAACTGAAGCTATACATCCAACACCAAATGTTGCGGCAAAGAAACCAAGCGCACTAACAATAATTGATGGTATTGATGTTGAAAGAGCTATCTGGATTGCTTCCTTCTTAGCGTATCCCTGGCTTCTTTCCTTCTTATATCTTGTTGTCATAAGAATAGCATAATCGACTGTTGCACCAAGCTGGATAGTACCGATAACTACTGATGCAATAAATGGTATCTGTGTATGCGTAAAATATGGAATACCCATATTAACAAAGATAGCAAATTCGATTGCTGAAACAAGTATAATTGGAAGCGATATTGATTTAAGTACGAACAGGATAATAACAAATATAGCTACTATTGATACCGCACTGACTGTCTTAAAGTCCTTATCTGTTATAGTGATAAGATCCTTGGTACAAGGAGCTTCACCAACTACCATTGCCTTAGAATCGTAAGACTTTACAATATCATTCACCTTACTAATCTGATTGTTAATTTCATCTGATGCTATTTTGTAATCTGTAGCAATCATCATTATCTGATAATCTTCACCCTTAAGCTCTGATACTGTCTTAGCCGGTAAGAATTCCTGTGGAATACCAGACTTAAGTGCTGTGTCAAGTCCGAGTGCGAACTGTACACCGTCTACATCACCTAACTTATCAAGCATTTCGTTAGCTGTATCTGTAGACATACTAGAGTCAGCAAGTATCATATAGATTGAATTCATATCAAAGTTTTCTTCCAGCTTCTTATTAGCCTGTGAGCAGGCAAGGTCATCTGGAAGTGTATCAGACAAATCATAATATACTGATGTATGATTCTGTCCATATATAGCAGGTCCTAATAATACAACAAAGACAATTACAAATATCCATGAGTGGTTTACTATAAATGTAGCAAGCTTATCGAAGTTTGGCATAATCTCACGATGCATTGTCTTCTCTAATGCCCTGTCAAATGTAAGTATCAATGATGGAAGGATTGTTACACAACCGATAACACCGAATACAACACCCTTTGCCATAACGATACCAAGGTCAAGACCAAGTGTGAAGCTCATAAAGCAAAGTGCAATGAAACCTGCAACTGTTGTTATAGAAGAACCAACTACGGATGTAAGTGTATTACCAATGGCAACTGCCATCGCTTCCTTGTGGTCATCCGGATATATTTCCTTCATTTCCTTGTAGCTGTGCCATAAGAAGATTGAATAATCCAGTGTAACACCTAACTGAAGTACAGCCGCAAGAGCTTTAGTTATATATGAAACCTCACCTAATAAAATGTTAGAACCCAGGTTGTATACAATTGCCATTCCTATACTTATCATAAAGAATACTGGTACAAGAAATGAATCCATAAATATAGCAAGCACGATACATACAAGAACTACTGCTATAAGTACATAAAGTGGTGTCTCTTTCTCCGAAAGATTCTTAGTATCCGTAACTACTGCTGACATACCACTTATAAAGGCCTGACCCTCTGTCTGCTCTCTTATCTGTATGATAGCATTCATAGTATCATCACTTGAAGTTGTATTATCGAAGAATATTGCAAATAAAGTTGTATCTGTGCTGTCATTCTCGAAATACTTTCTGAATTTTGATGGAACAATCTCAGATGGAACATCTTCACCAACTATTCCTGTGTAAGAAATAACCTGTGCAACGTGGTCTACATTCTCTACCTTCTTAATAAGTCTGTCAGTAGACTTCGTATCCATATTCTGGACAACGACCATCGCGTATGCACCCTTATTGAAGTCATCCATAAGAATGTCCTGACCCTGCATAGTCTCTATCTCATTCGGAAGATAATACAGAATATCGTAATTAACTCTTGTATTAAAGTATCCGATTGCAGATGGAATAAGAAGCAGGAAACTCAGAATAAGAATTGGAATTCTGAGTTTAACAATTACTTTTCCAAACTTTTCCATAACTCGCCTCATTTCTACGTCTGCGACGTAATTTTACTTTGATTGGACTGATAACCTCTCAATAATTAATAACTCTCTTAATTAATTACATTTATTATCAATTCAATACATATGACCGTGATCTCTCAAATATGACTTTTGGTCATTTTCTTTGCAAGTGTTATTCTAGCACAAAATGACCGATAGTCAATACTCAAAATGACTAAAAGTCATTTTTTTATAGATTTTTTATTTTCAACATGGTAGAATATTAATTGACAGAACAACTAATATTATGCCTGCATTAGATTGGAGATTTTATGGGAAAACTTGAGAACAACAAACAACAGAAAAGGACTTCCCTCTTAGATACAGCTTTTAAGCTCTTTACAACGCAGGGTGTTTCCAAGACATCAATTGCCGAGATTTCACAGAAAGCTGGAATTGCCAAGGGAACTTTTTATCTGTATTTCAAAGATAAATATGATATAAGAAATAAGCTCGTTTCTCACGAGGCAAGCAAGCTCTTTAAAAATGCAGTGAGTGCATTAGAGCTTCATATAAAAGAACAGCAGATTAATGACCATTCGTTTACAATTACATTTACTGAGGAGATTATATTTATTGCTGACCACATAATTAATGTGCTTAACACCAACCAGACACTTCTTACATTTATATCAAAGAACCTGTCGTGGGGAATATTTAAAGAGGCTCTTACAACCAATGTCGCTGATGACGACATTAATTTTAAAGATATCTACTATGAAATGCTTGAAGACTCTGGTCTTAACCTCAACGAGCCCGAGATTATGCTGTTTATGATTGTCGAGCTTATAAGCTCAACATGCTACAGCTCAATCCTTTACAAAGAACCAGCTGATATTGACAGGCTCAAGCCTTACCTTTATAAGGCCATTAAGGCAATTATCAATGAACATACAATAGAAGATTAGAAGATAAGAAATCCCCTTCCTTACCAGAAATATTATCTGACAAAGAAGGGGATTTGTACCACTCCACCTATAATTTTAAAATTTACTCTTAAATTTATTTTAGCTAAGACTCTCTTTTAATCACTCTTTTATATAAGTTTTTAACATTTGTGTAACATTTTTTCTTTTAAGAACTAATTTCCCAGAAGCTTATTATATATATCCCTCTTAGATACGCCCCTGTCCCTGGCTGCTGCCTTCATAGCCTCTTTTTTATCAAGTCCCTGTGCTATATACATATCAACGTGTTCCTGCTCAGACATAGTAAGCCACTGTGCCTGTGCTTCCTCTTTAAGCTCATTTCTGTCTTTTCCAGCAATTACAAGAACATACTCGCCCCTTGGCTGGTTATTCTCATAATAACTGCACGCCTCTGCAAGCGTTGTAACCATACTATTCTCATAGCGTTTGGTAAGTTCCTTGCATATAGTAACTGCCCTGCTTCCTCCTAACACCTCAGAAAGCTCTTTAAGTGTCTTTAAAAGCCTGTGTGGAGCTTCGTATATAATCATTGTTCTTGTTTCATCTTCAAGCTCTTTTAATATGTCTTTACGCTCATTCTTGTCCGCCGGAAGAAATGCTTCAAATGCAAAACGTCTTGTTGCCTGTCCCGACATTGTAAGTGCCGTTATACACGCTGCCGCACCAGGAACTGATGATACCTTAATTCCTGATGCAAGTGCCTGCCTTACAAGCTCCTCTCCCGGGTCAGATATTCCAGGTGTTCCAGCATCAGTTATTACAGCGACTGACATTCCTTTAAGCATCTTCTCAACAAGCACCTTTGCCTTATCATACTTGTTATATTCATGATAGCTTGTCATCGGCGTATTAATCTCAAAATGATTAAGCAGCTTTATGCTGTTTCTCGTATCCTCCGCCGCAATAATATCAACTTCCTTTAATATCCTTAACACCCTGAACGTAATATCCTCAAGATTACCAATCGGAGTTGCACACAAATATAACTGCCCAACTCCGCTATTATTATGAGAGCCATTAAATTCTTCAAGTGCCTGCACACTATCATAATCAATATCTGTAATATTATCTTCCATACTGCTCCTCTCTTAAATTCATACTAATTGTACATTTTTAAAAGTTCTTCCGTGTAACTTCCATCGCTATTGTATACAATAAGTGGTTCTTCCACTATAAGCTGTGAACGTCCGCCCTTTACCGCCTCTATAAGCACCATATTAGCTGGCTTATCTATATGCGGATACACAAGCCTTATACGCTTTGGCTCAAGGTGGTTATTCTTCATAGAAGTAAATATATCTACAAGTCTTGATGGTCTGTGAACAATATACATATGTCCCTTAACCTTAAGGCACTTTGAAGCTTCCCTTACAACGTCCTCAAGACTGCATAGAAGCTCGTGTCTTGCGATTGCCTTGGCACTCTCAGGATTAACAATTCCGTGATTTTCATTCATATATGGTGGATTGCTTGTAACCACATTAAAAGAAGCCCCACCTAAAATATGTGAAGCTTCTTTAATATCACCTTTTACAATATTAACCTTGTCTGACAGACTATTAAGTTCAACATTTCTGACAGCAAGGTCATAACTGATATCCTGAATTTCCAAGCCTGTATACATACTGCCTGGATTTTTCGCCTGCATAAGAATTGGTATTACACCATTTCCAGTACCCATATCAAGCACCTTCTGGTTCTTTCCGGCCTTCGCAAATGTAGACAACAACACAGCATCCATTCCAAAACAGAACACATCTGTATTCTGGATTAGTCTGAGATTATCCCTGCATAAGTCATCAATTCTCTCATTGGCATTAATACCTGCATTAATCTTAGCATCAGTCATCATTAATATGGGCTTTTCCTTCCTTTTTCTCAAGCTCTTCGAGTTCTTTTAACTCTTTATCATCTATATTCATTCTGTCGTTTCTTCTCTTAGGCTTAAATCTAAGCTCAGCAACAGGATACTCTCTTATCTCTTTCTCATCTCCATCAAGTGTGACAATTACCTTAACAAGCTGTCTTAACACATTAACGCTTGATACCTCACCCTTTAACTTCTCAGGTGTAGTAACATAATCTCCCACATTAGGAAGGTTGCTGTTAAGCTCCTCGTAAGTTTCCTGCTCATTCTTAAGACAGCACATAAGTCTTCCACACACACCCGATATCTTTGATGGATTAAGCGATAAATTCTGTTCCTTTGCCATCTTAATTGACACTGGTATGAACTCTGGCATATATGTTGCACAGCACAATGGTCTTCCACAAGAACCAATTCCGCCTAATATCTTAGTTTCATCTCTTACACCAATCTGACGAAGTTCAATTCTTGTCTTAAATACTGCTGCCAGATCCTTTACAAGCTCTCTGAAATCAATTCTTCCATCCGCTGTAAAGTAGAACAATACTTTATTATTGTCAAATGTATACTCAACCTTTATAAGCTTCATTTCAAGATTATGCTTCTTAATCTTCTCAAGACATATCTTATACGCTTCTTTTTCCTTTTCCCTGTTCTTAGCTTCCCTTTCATCATCATCAGGTGTCGATATTCTGATAATAGCCTTAAGCGGCTGTACAACTGCTGAATCCTCAACCTCTCTTTCACCAAGAACAACGTGGCCATACTCAATTCCTCTTGCTGTTTCAACAATAACGTGCTGACCAACCTCAACATTATACTGTCCCGGTGCAAAGAAATATATTTTGCCCACCTGCCTGAATCTAACACCAACAACTTTAGTCATCTATTTTTAATCTCCAATCCTGCCAAATATTAATTCCTAACATCAGCCAATTATTCACTAACTGCCTACATATCCTCTTTCATAGCCATAATAAGAAGTTCTATGCATAAGTCAAAATTAACATTGGCCTTAAGTCTTACCTTTACTTTATCTATAGAATTAAGTATATCCTGAATTCCTTCGTATGACATAACCTCAGCCTGCGATTTGATAAGCGAAATCTCATCACTAAATATTAGATAATTCGTATCATTGGTACTCTTAAACATAAGCACGTCCCTGAACCACATAGCCATAAGATCAAGATAATCGTCTATTGTAAGCTTGTAATTAGTCACATCTTTAACAACTGCCATTATGTCTGCCGCCGTCATATCCTTCACATTCTTGATAACGTGCATAACATCATTCTTTAAATGTGCGAATTCCGTACTTTCTATAATAGTCTTAGCACGTCCAATCTTACCCTGTGCAAAATCAGCCGCAAACTTACGTTCATATTCTGACACGTCATAGTTATCCTTAAGATAATCCATAACTACGCTTTCCTTTAATGGCTTTAAATCAAGAAGCACACATCTTGATATAATAGTCTGTAAGAAAATGTCTGCGTTAGTCGTAAGAAATATAACAATACCATACGCTGGTGGCTCTTCTATAGTCTTAAGAAGTGCATTCTGTGCCTGCACTGTAAGCTTCTCAGCCTCATCTATAATGTATATCTTATAACGGCTTGAGTATGGTTTAATAAGCATATCTGATATTATCTGATCTCTTACATCATCTACACCTATACTTGCAGGCTTCTCGTGTCGTACCCATATTATATCAGGCTGATTGCCTGACTCTGTCTGTATACAGGAATGACATTTATTACAAGGCTTATTATCGCCTTCTGCCTCACACTGTAATGCTTTTGCAAATATCTTGGCAATCATCTTCTTTCCAGCACCAAGCCCTCCATTGATAATGTAAGCGTGTGATACCTTATCTAATTTAATTGCGTTCTGTAAATGCTCTTTAATTGTATCGTATCCATAAATATCTGAAAATGTGCTCATTATATACTCCAATCTTATGCTGATATATCAAGCAATAAACCCCTGATATCATCAATTCTTCCTACAATCTCAAGATGATTTTTCTCTTCTTTAACAAGTTCTCCTGCCAGCTCATCAAGATTCTTATCCACAAGTTTAACAATACCATATACTCTGTGTCTGCCTCGTCTATCAAGAAAGTTCTCTCTTGAGAACTTATGGGAACGGTTAACAACCTCATTAAGAAATCCCTTAACAAGCTCCCTGTACTTTCGCATATCCTTAATATCCATATGCTTTGCAATCTTCTCACCCTGCTCAGTAATCTGTTCCATCATACTGCCAAGCTTTTCCTGAAGATCCTTTTCTTCTATATTACTAATAAGAGTAAACTTAAAACTACTGTCCGTACTCTCTGTATTCTTCACCTGCTGAACTGAAGATGATGTCTGTATATCATTAATCTTTATATCCATAACTTTACTCTCTTTCGTGTCCACCATCATATAATTGTATCATATAAATATCATTAAGACAATTCAAGCCAACTCACTCTTACTGCATTTATAAAAGCTGCTGTTTAATTGCCTCTTTGATGTCCCTGATACAATCCTCTATTGTTCCATCGTTGCTAAATCTCTGATTAATTCCGGCTTCCTTAATCTTTTCCTCCGAAAAATCTTTACTGTCTGCAAGAAAACGCCTGCACATTTCCTCATACTGTGGTACTTCCTGCTTCTGTTCCCTGTTGATAGCTCTCATAAGCCTTATTCCATCATCGACTTCTATATATATCGGTAATATTGCATCTTTTCCAAAGTATGCACAAAATTTATTGTAAGCCTCAATAGTACCTATAACAATGTACTTGTCACCGCTTCCAAGCTTGATCTGCCCATCATCAACTGTAAAATACTTCCACTCTCCATACACTGTGTTATATATCCGCATCTCTATTACTTTATCCGCCGCTTCAAGCTCCAATGCCTTCTCATTATCTACATAATAATACTCTACACCTTCTTTTTCTCCAGCTCTCATAGGTCTTGTTGTATACATAATAACAGTCTTAAGATTTAGCTCCTTATCACCAACTAAAGCCTTAAATATATTATCTTTACCACTTGAACTTTTTCCCATTAAAAATGCTATCTCAGGCATAACAAAGCTCCTTCTTTTACACCTACAACCTCCAGACCTGCCTCACCGGCCGCCTCAAGTATTGCAATAATCTTTCGTGTAATAACCTCTCCCGGACACAATATCGGTATTCCCGGTGGATATACATACACTGACTCTCCACTTATCTTACCATATATCTTCTCATTATTCATCTGAATTTCATCACAACCTGATAAATCACGCCTGTTAAATGCTTGTGCAATTGTCAACGCCTGCTCATCCCTGAAATCAGCAACATTTATCTTATTAGCATTATCCTCATCATTAATTAAAATCTCATCTTTACTTCTATTATTATATTTACTCCTACTCTCATCTATTTCTTCGTCTATCTCCTTTAATGCCGCAAGAACTCTATTATCTAATTCTTCGTCTATCTCTTTTAATGCCGCAAGAAATCTATCATAATACTCCTGCGAGTCAAATATTGATGTCATCGCTATTACATATTTTATAGATGACATTTCAAGCTGGATTTTATATTTATAAAATAGAGTGTCATATAACCATTTTGCATCTTTATATCCTAATACAAGCTTTGATATGTCGTCTGTATTTATTAACCTGATGTGCTTTAATTCTGACAATCCATTTCTTAAAATAGTGAGCTTATCAACATATTCAGCAAATAATTTATCACCGTCATTCTTAACAATGCTTAAGCTTCTTGCTATGGAAGACATTAATATATACGATGGGCTTGTCGACTGGTATATATTCCAATACCTTCTTATGCGTTCTACATCAACTATTCCATAATTAATATGCATAATCGCTGTCTGTGTAAGTGATGGAAGGGTCTTATGCACACTGTTAATTACTACATCAGCCCCACTCTTAACTGCTGACTGAGGAAAGCTTTCTGAGAAATTAAAATGTGCACCATGAGCCTCATCAACAATCAATGGAATATTATATTGATGAAGATACTCTGCTATTGATTTAATATCAGATACATTTCCCTCATAAGTTGGTGATGTAAGTATCACGGCTTTAATATCATTTCTGTCATGGTCTGAGCTGTATTTATCCACAATGTCCTTAATTTCTTTTAATGTTATCCCCTTATAATACCCATATTCCTCATCATATTCTGGATAAATATACACAGGATTCAGTTCATTGAGGATAACTGCATTATAAACTGATATATGACAGTTTCTTGCCATTATAACAACATCATTTTTATGGGTAACTCCGCATATTGCCGACATATTACCTGCAGTGCTTCCATTTACCAGATACCAGCTCTCATCAGCTCCATAAAGCTCCGCCGCCTCATCAAACGCATCTTTAATAATAGTTTCGGCATTGTGCATATTATCAAAACCATTAATCTCCGTTATATCTTTCTCATATGGATTTCCCATATCACCCATATATAACTCAATTAATTCTTTATTTCTCTTAGCCCCCGGCATATGCATAGGTACTATATTTTCATCTTTATATTTATCTAACTTAGACAATATATCATTATATTTAACATTCGGTTTAATGCCTGAATTTTTATTTGTAGTTCCTGCATTGCCATTCAATAATATATCATCATATTTAATATCCTTATTTGTAGTTCCTGTTTTATCCGATTTTCCCGTTTTATCTAAATTCATCTTTATACTCTTATCTCCATTCCAATTCATTGTTACACTCTCATCTTTTATTTACTGTTATTTATTATTGGGATACAAAAAAACCATAGATACTACATATCGTAATACCTATGGTATAAATA
>ULNG01031626.1_pt1 | contig 28706 bp, 27 predicted proteins | sample 1951861 | NCBI WGS metagenome assembly ULNG01 (sample SAMEA4835571, study PRJEB28245) | human gut metagenome | biome: gut microbiome; material: fecal sample | place: Denmark | collected 2008 | reverse complement strand
CAGCCAGTGCCATCCGCCAGTCAAAAAAGAATAAGCTGACAGCAATCATTGCGGTGGAAACACAGGCTCCAAAAAGCTCCGGAATATAGTGGGAGGATGCCGTTTCTATCGTGGCACAGTCCGCCATAATGGTGCTGGTCAAATCGGATAAATCCTTTTTGCCAAAGAAAGATAATGGAATCTTTCTTAATTTTTCTGCCAGCGTAATTCTTCGCACACCGCTTTCCACATAGGTGGCGAGGAAGGTGCAGTTATACTGGATATATGTTGTCACTGCAATCAGAAGCAGGCAGAGAATACTTCCAATCAGATAGAACATGCCTCTGCCGCTCAAATTATCGTTCAGATAATCCTCTACCAGAAAATACAGCAGCCCCACCGGAAACATCAACACAATATTGGAAACGGTTGCTGTCAGAAATGCCTTTATCATGTCATTTGCACCCTGCTCTGAAAGTGCATATTTATGTTGTAATTTTTCTTTCCAGCTCATATTACGCACCTACCTTCCACTGTACCGATTTGTTGTATTCTTCCCACATATGGGCATATACACCATTTTTCTGAAGTAACGTCTCATGGGTTCCCTCTTCTGCAATACTGCCATCCTTTAAAACGCAAATCCGGTCTGCGTCTACAATAGAGGACAGACGATGGGCAATCATAATTACGGTCTTGCCCTTAGACAGTCTGGAAAACGCTTCCTGCACCTTTGCTTCATTATCCGGGTCTGCAAAGGCTGTTGCTTCATCCAAAATCAGAATCGGTGCATTCTTTAACATGGCTCTTGCAATGGAAAACCGCTGGGCTTCTCCACCGGATACATAGGTTCCGCTGCTTCCGATTACTGTATCAATTCCATCTGGAAGCTTCGCAATAATATCTTCACACTGGGCTTCCTTTAACGCCTGCATGACTTCTTCTCTGGTTGCCTCCTTCTTTCCCATGCGGACATTTTCCAAAATGGAAGTTTTTAATAATTTGCTGTCCTGAAATACAAAAGACACCATATCCATTAACTGCCTGGAAGAGATTTCCTTCACATCCTTATTTCCAATCAGGATGCGTCCTTCCGTAGTATCAAAGAATCGTGCCACAAGGCTTGCCAGCGTCGTCTTTCCGCCGCCGGACGGTCCTACAAATGCCACATGCTCGCCCTCTTTGATGGCAAGATTAATCTGATGCAGTGCATCTCTTCCGGCATCTTCATAACGGAAGGATACATTTTCAAAGGTAATGGAGTTGTTCTCCGGCTCCTGTGCATGGACGGTTTCCGGTAACGGTTTCTTTTCTAAAATACTTTCGATACGGGAAATTGCATCTGCTACAATCAGCTGATTTTCACTGGAATACATAATTTTATTCATGGTCACAGTGATAATCGGCGTAATGATAATATAGAATAAAAGATTTAATAAAAAGGTATTATCGGCTCCATTTCGTGTAAAGAAAAAGGTTGCTGCAATCAGCACCGCAAATACCGCATTGATAACTGTTGTATACACCGTCATTGGTATCCGCATTTCCTTCGTGTACGCAATCGTCCATTTTTCATATTTCCTGATAGAGGCCTGAAAGCGTTTGAATGAAAATACCGACTGTCCGAAAGTCTTTACTACCGGGATTCCACGGACATATTCCACTGCTTCGCTGGACATTTCGTCCAATGCATTCTGATATTCTTCCATCTTATCTTTCATACGCTGTCCGGTCATGGTTCCCATAATCAAAAATGCTGCCACCACAGGAATCAGACTCAAAAGACCAAGCCGGAAATCAAATACCATAAGCAATACTAAAAGACCTGCCGGTGTTGCAATGGCTCCTGCCTGATCCGGCAACTGGTGCGCCAGATAGGTCTCTGTTGCTGCGCTGGATTCATTGACGATTTTACGGATTTTGCCGGTTCCGTCTTTATCTAAAAATCCCATTGGCAGTGTCAGGATATGCCGCATCAGGCTGGTGCGGATATTTGCCTGGACGCGGAATGCTGCCAGATGGGAGCACATCAGTGCACACACATAAACCAGCATGGATAAATGGCAAATCCAACGGCTGCCCAGCCATATTCTTTTAAATGAGCTGCTTTGCCAAAATCCGGTGCCACAGAAAGCACTTCTTTCATAATTCTCCAGATGTAATAAAATGGTATCAAAGCCAGACATGCGCTGATTACCGATAAAATCCAGGATGCTATGGTCAGATATCGGAATTTACCGGCATAGGCTAAAAGCTTTGATAAAGAACTTTCCTTTTTCACTTTTTCTTCTCCTCCTTTAAAAATAATTGATTCTTTCTACTTATTGAAACGAAAACTGTTTTAAAAACTGCTCCCGGTATGCCGCTGTCACATATTTTCACAGCCAAGTGCCACCTCACTGTTGGTATTCAGGCAGAAGAACTGACTTCTTGGATTCTGGAATGTACCTTTTTGATATTTTTATCGCATAGTGCTGTCTAATATGAATTAGATTCAACTAACCAGCACTTTTAAGAAAAGACTGCTTTCCTGCTGTTACAAGATAAGCAGTCTTACTATCTCTATTCTTCGAATTTTAAAATGGTATTCCAGCCTGCATAGTTGAATTTTTCCAGCATATGAACGTAATTCCGTGCAGTTTCTTTCTCCATCTTGTGACGCACAACTTCAAACATGCTGTCAAATAATGCCCTTGTCATGATATGGATGAACTCTTCCGTCACTTCATTTCCATCTTCATTCTGAAAATGAATAACCTCCATGAACTTGTAGGTATATTCTGCCTCTACTTCTGCCAACTGTTCTACAAAATTCTGGAACTTCGTTCCATAGGACGCCTCTAACAACAGCTGAAATGCGGTAAAATTATCATAGATGTAATCCAGCATTTCATCCATTCCGGATATTACATAGTCATCCATTTCTTTTGGCTGCCGCTCCGGCTCTACTGCATGAAATTCTTCCTGCGTCTTCACAAAAAGATTCATCATATACTCTGCCACCGGTCCTACAATTGCTGCAAACAGCCCTTCTTTGTCTTTAAATCTGGAATAAATAGAACCTGTGGTTGTTCCCGCTTTCGCCGCAATGGTGCGAAGCGATGCATCGGAATAACCCTTTTCTAAAAATTCTTCCGTTGCGCAGGAAAGTATTCTTTCCGATACGCCTTCGATTGGTTTAGTCACTGATGCCTCCGTTTCATTTATAACAGTGTTATATAACACTGTTATAAATATAATAAGTTTTGGATGAGATATCAAGGGGAGTAAAAATATTATTTTATTATAGCCGTCAAGAAGTAAATAGGCAAGAGCTATCATCCACTTGTATTTCATCAATTAAATATGGTATAAATTCTCTAAAATACTTTAGTTTCTTCCAATCCTGCATATCTCCAATAAAACCAATTCTATATTTTGCTCTTGTAACGGCCACATTTAGTATATTTGCTTTTTTCACTACCCAGTTCATAGCCCCTACACTCATTTTTGAGCAGCCCAGAACAAATAATACTTCATTTGCCCCCTTTCCTTGAAAAGTATGTACTGTTCCTATACATTTTTTAGTCCAACTAATTAAACAGTCTCTATCATATCCTTTATTTCTAAAATAATCATTTACAAAACTCCTCATAGACTCTGCAACTGTTCTAAATGGCGTAATAATAAAAATACACTCATCCCTTTCAAACAAGTTATCATATATTTCAACTGCCTGTTCCAATAATTGACACACTTTTTCAGCTTGGTTTTTCACAAAATGATTCTTTCTCCCATTTTCTGGTCCAACAACATCTATCCATCCGGATTTTTTTAATAAAAATGGTTGCTCTTCTTTTAAATATTCCTCTTTTTTATTTGTCATATTAAACATTCTATTATCATATGAAATCATATTTGAAATAGAAAACATTGGTTCAATGCATCTCCGATGCACAACTAATGGACACCCCACTTGACGTTCCCCAATCATTCCATTAAATTCATTGATACAATCTGCAAATGTTTGTACCGAGTTTTCTATTACTTTATATTTGCTTTCAACCCCAACACTATCTGCAAGTATATCTATCAATACTCTAGGAATCGTTACCACTGGTTCAACCTGTAATGGATCCCCCACAATGATTGCCTGTTTCGTTCTATAAATTGCACCTAATGCTGATTGAGGAATTGCCTGTCCCGCCTCATCAACAACCAGCATTCCTAGGCTCTCATTGCCTGCATGTTTTAGGAATCTCCCAACTGCCGCAAATGTAGACGACAGCACTGGAATTACTATTGATAATGCATTAAATAAGTGGGGAAACATTTCTTTCTTTTCCTCTAAAGTATATCTGCCATTGTTATATGCTTCATATACAAACAAATTTCTTTTTATATAAGGTGATTCCAAAATAAAAGCTTTACGAACCTGTAATGCTGCATAAAACAATTCCTCTCTTGCTTTATCGTATTCTTCAAATGTCCATGGACATGAATTTTGTGATTTTTCAGACTCTTTAATTTTTGTATAAAATTCTCTGTCCGCTAAATTATCTTTATATTTTTCTTTCAAAGAATTATTCTCCCCATACACAGTTCTTTCTAATTCAAATACCTTTTTCTCTGTTTCCAATACATCCTCTTGCTGTATTTCAATCTTTTTTTCTGTCTCTTCAATCTCTTTTTCCTTTTCATCCAAATTTTGTTTTATACTTCCATGCTCTAGAATCAGCATTTCAATATTATCTTCTTTTTCTGCGACTAGTTTTCCCAACTTTCCCCAATGAAACAAAATAAATATTTTTTTAATAAAAGAACTATGTTTCTTTATATATTTTATTTGTTCTTCATTTTCTATTGTTTGTTCTTCATTATTTCTTAATTTTGTTTCTAAATTACCAGCTTCCACAACCTTCCTAGCTTTTTCTTCAAATAAGCCTTTCAAATCCAATCTCTTTTTTTCTAAATTTTCCCTGCCCTTGTACATCTGTCCCAATATTATTTGATCTTTTTTTATTTCTTCTCTTAAGGACAAAACTTTTCTTTTTGCTTTTTGAAAACTTAGCACTGCCTCATCCCAAGTCAAACTTCCTTCACTCGCTATATTCAACGTCACCTTGTCTGGTGCATCATTTTTCTTTGAGAATATGCATGTTCGCAAAACGTTTGACACATATGCTTTTCTACCCATACGCGCAGATATTAACCCCCATGCTTTATTCTTCTCATCTAACAGTTCATCTGCAACCGCTGAAAAGTATATTTCTTTATGCTGCGTCCTGTCAAAATAATCAGTTTGTGTACATTCCTTCTTCATCTCTTTCGCTTTGGGCAAATCTAATGTAATATTTTCTACTGCCCCATTATTATTTGATACAACTAATATTCCATACTTTGCTATATCATCTGGTATTGTATAATACTTTTCGGTATAACTTGGACTTGATGCTGATGGTATTTCCTTCGTTTCAAAACAGTTATTTCTAATTCCATATCGAATCAATGTCTCTGCTAACTTTTCTATATTTGATGCTATTATCTCTTTCAAAAGAGTTGTTTTTCCTGTTCCTGGCGGTCCATTAACTGAAAATACTTTTTCTTTTCTATCTCTTTCAGATATACCAATATTAATAGCCACCTGTTGCATCAATGTTGGTGCAAACTTTGATGGATATTTTGCTAACGGAAATTTATCCACTGCTAACCAACGCTGTATAGCATTAATATCACTGTCTATCATGATTTTATTCTGCTCATTACAAGCTAAGGATGTCACATACTTTGTAACTAGTGAATTTTCTTTATAATGCTTATGTACATATTCAATTTCATCTAAATAGAAACTGTTAAAATCGCTGGTTTCCTCTCCCTCTTTTAACCCTTTACATGCAAATATTCGTTCTGATGAACCTTCCAGACCAATATCTTTTTCGGATAAGATTCCTAACTTATCAAATAATATCCACTTTATATAATCCATGTCCCGAAAATCTGACATTTGAAACGCATTTTGTTTTAATATCTCATTAATGTCCTCATTAAGTTTCAGCACATCCTCCTGCATAATATGAATATTAATTCCAGCAGCTTTCATCATACATAGTACCGAATAAAAAAATGGGCTTACTTGCACCCCTTCCTCTGTAGGAATTCCATTTAAATTTATCTGTACAGAAAAAATGTAAAATCTTCCAGATACTTCATTTATCTCAGCATATTTTTCCATATCCAAGTTACATTTTTCTGCCATTTTGCTCAAAAACACTTTTAATTTATAACAACCACAATATACATTTGCGCGATCATATAACGGTACTTCAGCTTTAATATTTTCAGCCAAATACACATTATGTCTTTTGTAATTATTCAATGGAAATTCTCGAAAACTATAAGCATTATGATAAGCATCAAACGGTATACTTTTTCCATTTTCCTTAACCGTCAAATATAATTCCGGATAATCAAATGGCGTAAAATACTCTTCCAGTTTCCAAAAGTTAAAGACTTTATTAATTTCTATATCCGACCAGTTTTCCTTTTTCATGTTCGTTTTCTCCTTAAATGTAAAACTTATTTTCATATAAAATTAAATAAAGCCTACAAATCGAGAGAATATCCACTCTACTTTGTAAGCTTTATTTTTACTATATTTCTTGTTATTTTTAAATGTCCCATAACTCAGTTCTCCCTTTTCGTTTATAATCATTATGCGACATTATTTTTTATAATTCAATACAAAATTTGAAATTCAATACATTTTGCTTCCTCTTAAGTGAATCGTTCATGTTTTACCGCTTTGTCCTTATTTTATTTATAACTATTTCATTGCAGCCTCTGCAAATCCGCATTTTTCATATAAATAGCAATTTTTTCTTCCTAGTTTAATAGTATCTAACCTCCATCTATTGTATCAAAAGAATACACTTCAAATAATCGTTCTCTTGCAGCACTTGCTATTCCTTTATTTTGAAATTGGAGAATAACAAAGATAGGAGAAATCCACTTTGTATTCCTCTCATTATGCCATTTGACTCTTGCACCACCTACTCTTCCAATCAAATTGTAGCCATCTTTAAATGCTACATTCCTCTTGTTCTATATCATAAAATATCCCCATATAATTTCTTCGCATAGAGACACTTCTCTTTTAATAAGTAACCATATCGACTTACAGATATACTATTTTAATTCCCGTTTTAAGACTTTAATCTGCCTATCAGAAACAACTTCTGTTACAAAACAATTGCAACCTCCTGAACTTTCCCACTTACCAGCAATGATAATAACATGATTTTGATTATTAAAAAGCAACCTCTTCATTCTCTTAAATAACTCTCTGTCTTCAAAATGCAATTTCAAATGATACTTCACATTATCTATTGGAGTTTCAAGGTAAATATTTTCATTATCATATAAATATGCTCTACATTTTGCTTCAATAATTCTGTAGCCAAATACACCTTTGGGATACATATAAACGCTTCTACTATCTAAAAGAATTTGACCAATTGTTTGACCATTAAAAGTATCTTTACAATAATGCGCTTTGCACATATCATAAATCTGCAAAATAGTGTGTGGCACAACTGCTTCTTCTGATGCACCACCTGCTACTTGTTTTGTATTAGTCTTACTTACTTTCTTTTTCAATGAAACCGTCATCAAATTGCTAATTGCATCATCGGAATTAAACCCATCTTCTTTTGTCTTTTCTGGGTTAAATGCATTTTCCGAACCATATGGACAATGCTCCATATGCCCCGGATTTCCAGAAGAAGCAAAAACAGATTTACTCTCTCCATCATAACTTCTTATAAACATCCTTGCTCCGCACTTCGAGTTAGGACAATAATATCTAATTCCTTTATCCCTTTCAGTTGTTTCTTTTGCTAAAACTCTTATTGTTCTAGCCGCATCTTTGTATGCATACATCGACATAGCACTCACCCTTTCATAAAAATAATAAAATATGTTCTGCTTTCATTCATTTTTCTATTTGCTATGTTTCTTACAAATCTAATATAGCTTGTGTCCCATATCTGCCCCGTAGTAAATAAAAAAATTTTGTATATATCTTTCCTGTTGCTTGGATTTGTGGTGAATTATATTGACATCTTGCAAGTTTCTGTTTATAAAGTAATCGAAAAATACTGTTCTTCATATCTAGCTGCTGGTCCTTTGCCCTTTAAGTTAATCAATTTCTCACTCCTCATCTTATCAATAACACTTCTTGCCTGTTGTTTAGTAAATCCACACATTTCCTGTATTTTAGCAGATGTTATCTGGTCATTCGTCTGTAAATACTCTAAAATCATATTTTTAGCCTTGATATACTGAACTGTTTTATCTCTTGTATATTCCACATCTGACTTTAATGCTTCATAAACCTTAGCTGTCAACATATATTCCTTTCCAACAATCTCTATTAATCCACTATTAATCAACTCATTACATGATTTTTTCGTTTCATCCAGTGATTTTTGGACTTTTCTTGACAACTCTGATAACTGTTCTTTTCTGTTATCTAAAAGATCTCTTAATATCATCATCTCAGCCAAAGACATAATTTTACTATTTTTATCTTGTACTTCTGTAATAAACTTAACGAATTCAGTATTATCTATTGCACTAAATATTGTAAGCGAAACTGCATCATTAAATGATCTGTATCTTGGATATGGCTTGCCCATCAAAACCATATCCTTAAAAATAATATCTACTCCCTGACCTGTCCTCTGGACATACTTCAAATTTTGAAGTGTCTCCGCTATTAGTTTATTTCTAGGAATCGATGGATGAGTTATAATATTATCCTCTGTAATTCCATCAAGAAATCCACCCGCATTTTCAATAACTATTCGATCTGGGTATTGTTTTACATAAACCGCTGCATTACTCTTGTAGTCTCTATAAGACAACGCATTAAGCAATGCTTCCTGAAATACCCTTTCAGGGAAATCCTCAACTTCAAGTCTGAATAATCCTACCTGAATATTCTCTATCTTACTATATGCCTGCACCCGCTCTGTCAACTTGTCGATAACGCTTATCAACGGCAACTTCAAATCTAGCCTTGCATCATATTCTTCCAAATTATCGGCTGAATAATGTAGGTATATAACTTCCGCCTGCGGTAACAGTCTTTGAATAGATGCTTCTTTTCCAACGAACAGCAACCCGGCAATCGTCAGTCTTTCTACATCCCCATCATATTTTACAAGTTGTAAATCTCTTAAAAATTCAATATCCTCCAAATCCGGCAATGTAGATTTAGAATCTCTGACTCTCAGCTTTTCCTTTAAGCTGTACACTTCCAGTTTATTTACATCATCCAGAGTACTCTCTCTCTATACTTTCTTATTAATTTTGCACAAAAAAGCCTTTATTTGAGCCATTTGTGCAATGATTTTCAAAGTTACAAACAATGATAAGCATTCAATAATGAGCGAAAACTGTGTCATTTCAGTTGCAATGCACTTCGTTTTCCAGTCAGAAAGGTACACGAAATAAAACGTCATCCTTTTTATGAAGGCGAATCTGTGTCCCATTCTTCCCTATGGCTACTACCCCTACTAACACTCCTAAACAACTTACAACTATGTGCTCTGCCAAAGCCATTTCTTCTTCCAATGAGAACTTCTCTTTGCCTATTGTGTTTTGTAACTTCTTTTGAATTTTATACAAATAATCAAAATAATAAACTACATTTCCAGATTCTACAGCACGTTCAGACAAATTTTCCAATGTTCCTAACCATCTGATTAAGCCCGCAAAAGACTTTTGGTTTATAAGATATTGTAATCCATTATCATTTATCTGTTCTATATCTTCTTCTAACCACAAATAATTTTTCTCGGTATTATATCCTAATAATGTTCCCGTCTTTAGCGCCATTTCTATTTCTATGTCAGACGCACTATACCATTTTTTATATACCACCTTATCATCATACCAATATGAGTCGTAAGAAATTTTACTCTTTTCTTGCCAATATGTATATATCAAGGCTACATTATGTTTCATAAAACTTTCTACTGAAGCACTTATCTTTTCCTCTTTTTCCAAATTGTAATTGTTTATTTCGGCTAAAATTCCAACACATTTTTTTATAATACTTTTGGAAATTCGTATCATGTGTAAACATCTTGCCCTTGTTAAGATGGAGTAAATTTCTGTATATTTCTTTATATACCGCATTCGTAACGTAATACATGTCTGAAAATTGATATGTTCTACGACTCACAAAAGCAAAGGAAACAATAATCTTAAAAGCCTTTACTCCTAACACTATAAGCATTATTATCCCTATATCTATTTGAATTATCTGCAAAAATAGTACTACTACTGAAAAAATCAAATAATTGGTAATTGCTTTTATACATTTATTGGACACAATGTCATTTTCAAACAATCGTGATATTGATTGCGGTGCATTCGCATATTTTTCTGCATACATTGACATTATATTCGCACAATACAAACCCAAAAATACACCTGCCACTCCAACAATTGCAGACAAAACATCTGTAAGGAGACTCCTATCCTCTACAACTAACGCATTTGTTTTTATTATTCATTTTTGTAAACCATAGGGAAATATACCATCGCACTTTTCGGAAACTAATATTTGTTCCAAAAACAAAATCAGTGCAATAATGCAAATATTTTTTATAAAGGCCTTTATAACTTCTTTCACTACATTTTTTTCAAATAACAAATCATCTTTTTTAGATTCCAGTTCATCTCTTCTTTTATGAAAGAACGCCTTTATTTTAAATAGCACCGCATTTTGTATTTTTCTACCTTTCCAATACAACTTCTCCATTTTGTATTTTCTCCTCGCTGTAAATGCATTTTCTTAACTGTTCATGGACAACTATCATTTTTTTACATATTACTCTTTATCCGTAATTTTCCAGTGTCCACTGAACCCACGCCCAACATAACATATATTATCCATTTCTTTTATATGACGCTTGATTGTTTTAGAGCTTACGCCCAATGCAATTGCCATTTTCTCTGTACTAATTTTATTGTCTTTACGAATCAAGTCCAGAATCTGCATATCCAATTTGTCTTGAGGGACATCTTGAGGGACATTGTAGTTCAAATTCGGCATCACAACAGTAAACTGATATCTATCTGAACGAAATGTTGGTCTTTTACCCTCACTATAATTAATTTGAAATTCATATCCACTAATAATCTTTCCAAATCCACTACCTTTACGCTCCATATATCCAAGCCTGTTGAACACATCTGCAAGAACCGGATTTCTTCTGGTAGAAGGTACTGTAAGCGGATCTCTGTCCTGAATCATGGACCCATCCGGCATTCCTCCCGGAGAATAGATTTCCATTCTGTCATCGTATATGTCAATATGAACTTCACTCCCATTTACCAGATAATCACGATGTGCTAGAGCATTTACGAGTGCTTCATGATAGCTTTGCTCTACATACTCCGGCATTTCTTCTCTTGAATTTGCTGTTTTACGCCATTTCATTTTGCAATTACGTTTGATAAATGCTTCACCATTTTCAATCAATGAAATAACACTGCCCGAATACTCAGCATCATCCAATGCATCGACTGCACCGCCACTTTTATTCAACCCATTCCATCTTGTACAAAAAAGCCTTGAATAACGAATAGGACTTTCATCAGCAAGTAACGCTCCTGCATTGGTCAAGTTTCCCCGTTCATTTACCAGACCAAAAGAAATCAAATCTTTATCATCGAAGCTATTTCCAGTCCATTTTTTATATCTTTCTTTAAGCTTTGAAAATACATAGTCTTCCTCCTTATAGGTAGAATTCTGCGAATCATATGATGTGTGCTTACATGTTGTATATAATATACAATTCTTACAAATCAGTAATTCTGCTTATATGCTTCCACGCAAGTTTTCATCATCAATGTTCCTAATTGTTTCTCCAATACTTACTTTGTTAATCACACATAGGAACTGCTCTTCCATTCAATGTTCTTGCTATCTCCTTTGCTAATACAAGAGCAGCTATAAATTTATCTTCTCCTTCAGTATTATTTTCAATAACATCTGACATTCCATCTGCAAAATCTTTATCACATTCATACCCCACTAAAGCTTCAGCCTTTTTTATCAGTTCATCATCTACAACTTCAATATCATCTGAAACTAATTCATATCCAATACTACTATAGAACCAACTCAGACTACAACATCTGTATTCGTTACAATACACAACTTCTGTAATGTGTTCCTTTTCAAGTTGCTTAACTTCTGTTGCGGTAATAACATAATCATTTCCTTTATATTGAATTATGCTGTTTTTTAAATAATCTGTATGCATCGAAAAATTATGTATTTCACCCAATGAATATTTTTCACTTGCCAATCTAACAATATCATCAAATGATGCATAAACAGACTTACTCTTCAACCTTATATAATATATGTTATCTGGCTCTTGCCTTAAATCTGCCATTCTTAGTGAAATATCTTCACTTTTATATATCTTATCTTCCTCATAACCTTCTATGGGAAGTAAAATATGTAACGATAATCTTCTACTCATTTGCTATCACCAATCTGTGCAATATATACACGAGTTCAATCCATTTCAGTTTCTTCATACATGTCTTTATATGTATATATTTCTGATGTAATCATTTCCGGATACAAATATATATATTTCCTGCATACCCGCTCAAATAATTCAAGCATTCTGTCGCTATTACACATTCCGACCATATAATCTAAAATGTGTTCAACCTCTGATTCTGGTTCCCTTCTTGTACATATATCTTCAACTATTGGTTTATATGTACTATATGCTAATCCATCAAGTTCTGTTATCATACATGCAATTTTCTTAATAACTTCATCCATAGATTGCGCCATGTTATCTCCCCAACCAAAATCTATGCACATTTCTTTCTGCATAAGCGTTTCCAATATTCATATAGTCTTTTTTCACCTAATGACTTTTCTACATACTTTTCCTTAACGATACTATATTCACATTTAGGCACAAGCAAATCTTCCATATGCACCTTGAGCAATCTGCTCAATACATACAAATGATCTACTGATGGTAAAATGTTGCCCTTAAACCATCGATATATAGGCTGTGGGCATGATAAATGCAATATTTTCTGAATATCTTTGACTGTATAACCACATTCATCAAACATCTCCTTCAATAAAATTCCAGTTTTTTCCATATCAATATTCTCATACATAAGCATATGCTCCTTCTAGCAAAACTCACCTTCTGTCCAATCAAATGGATAATCCGGATCTTCCCAATACTCTTCTTTGCACCATAGTCTTTCATTCACATGAAAGCGTTCCTTCGCCAGCTTTTGCTTTTCGTTATATTCTCTATGACAGAATGGAATATATATTTCTGCCTCCTGTTCAGTACATGATACATTTTGTAAACGTGGTTCACAATTGGAGACAGTTGAATCGATATCATATATCCATTTACGTGGCTGTTTCTTTTGCTGACTATGCTCATATACTCTTTTAAAATATTGTTTCCATGTATATCTTCTTCCATATTCATCATAAATGCTTATAACGCTTTTATTTTTTAGGCAAAACTCTTCCAGCTCCTTAAATGTCTTGATTGTCTTATGTCTTTGGAATAGCGGACGCCATCCACAACTTAACTTATTCAGATGAATCTCATATCCTAGATAGGGTTCATCAACTATTGCGTATTCAATATCCTTTATGTCATATTCTGTTTCGACAGCAAAATGCTCCCTTATCAGCTTTTTATTTCTACTCATAAGATAAAAATTAGTTCCCATAAGATATCCTCCAAACTTTTTATTTTATAATACCTTATAAGAACTATCATTTCATTGGACTGTTAGTCCAAAATCATACTGCTGTCTCAAAAATTATTTAATCACTCAATGTCCGCTATATCCGTTTCCTATATATGATACATTTGACATTTTTTATTTTACGTTTTACTGTTGCAATGCCGATTCCCAGTTCTTTTGCCATATCAGCTGTTCATACTCCTTCGAACAGTATAATTTTATGCCATAATAACTATATCAGATTTATTAAATCAACTTTGTGCATCATCTGTGATATTAAAAATCTTAGTATACACATTTTAATGATATTATGCGTAAAACCAAACATTATATTATTATCATAACATATTCTTTAAATAAATGCTCCAACTATTGACATATCTACACATATTTCAGCTTAATAATGCATAATTATATCTCTGGACACTTCTGTTTAGTACTCCTTAATATCTGTGGTACTATCAAAACAGGTATCACGATAAAAGAAAAAGCCCCATAAATGGCTTATTTACGCCATTTATGAAGCTCTGTTTACTACTCAAACTCATTATGTCCCAGGTCGCACTTAACTTATTTCAGTTAAGTTTCAGTCGAATATGTGGCATATTTATATATCAATTACACTATTTATTCTGACCTTATGAATGGACGTTGCCAAACTGTTGCCACGAGGATATTATACCCCTTGGATATATTCTTTGCAACCTAAACTAATGAGCATTTCTTATAATTCGGGTCATAATACCACTTATCCTTCATCTTATAAAAAGCATCCCAATTTCGAGACTCTATATCTTCTACCTTTATGCAATAAATTGGTCGATTAAGTTCTGAAAAGTAATTAAGCTCATATTTACACCAAATTGAGTTTCTGGAATTAGGTGAATCTACAAAAATAATCGCATCTGATTGTTCCAACCTCGCTTCTATTACTTTCATTGTGGCATTGCACACTAATTTTCTTTTTAAATAGTCTGCATCATTTATCCAATCACAAAATACATTTTTAGATTTTTTATTTTCAAATAATATAAGTTCTTGCACATATCTACTATCCATACTACTATGAGAAATAAAAAAATCATATCGTTTAATTTGCTGCTCTTTTGAATTCATTATTCTGTATTCTAACTCATTTGGATTTTGTGGAATATCATATTTCTCATTTGGATATACATTCTTTAAATATTGTTTTCTTTTTTTATTTTTTGTATGCACCTGCATATATTTTTGCCTACGTGCTCTTGGTTGATAATTAAAACTTTGCAAATGGTAAAATGCAATCCAACGCAATTGCTTATTTAATTCTGTATCATTCACTTTAAAAAAGAAATTAATAACCTTGTCATTATAATATTTTTTTAATTCCGCCATAATATACATTTTGTCTTTTTGAGAAGTGCTCTTTCTTTCATAAAGTCCAATAAGAACATCAATATACTTCGGAGTCATTTGTTGGGTTTTTAATTTAGCATTATTTATTTTATTATCAATTCTCTCTATCTTGCTCTTTCTCTGATTCCATAGCTTTTCTGCATTTTTCTGCTGTCTGGCTTCATTAAAGTTGATGAAATACTGCTTTCTAAAATTTGGATTCATTATTTTTTTATATTGTGAAACAGTTCTAAATAATTTTTCTGGTTTCGACATACAATAACGCTTTTTCCCGAACCTTTTTTTCAAATATCGATCTTTGATTTCATAGTAATTATACTTATAGATCACCGACATCCACTCATGAGGATAATATTTTCTCATAAGTGAAATTATATCTTTTTCCGTATATTCTTGTGGTAATATCATTGAAATCTCTTTTAGTTGCTTATTCCACATTTCTAAAATATCTCTTATTTCATGGTCATATATATGTTTCGTAACTCCAGGCAAGTTCATCCCCCCCATTTTACTATTCATCTTCTTCCAATAAGCATGTTAAATCCTCTACTTTAGCCATATCTGCTAATAATCTACTATAACAAATAAGGTCTGCTTGTAGTTGTTTTAACTCTGTTCTGAACTGAATACATTCATTTTCATTTGAAAATTCTCCACTTAATTTCTTTTTATGCCATTTTGCTGTAAACGGTCTAATTATTTGGTTCAATACTATTACTGCGATTTTTGTAAAATTCTCTGCATTACGCCCTTTAGATTTTAATATATCCCTTGTAATCGGGAACAACTGATAAACACTATTTAATGCCGTTTCTTCATCACCGGTTGCATCATCTAATGGCTGAGTTGTAATACGAGTTATCAATTCTACATACATATCCCATGCAGCTGTTTGATCATCCTCTGTTGGTCCAAATTCAACTTCAGCAAAACCAACTTTCAATTTAATACTATTTAATCCCCATTTTCTAAATAATTCTTTAAATGTCATATTAATGCTCCTTATATATAATCAAATATGTGAATTACGCTGTCTTAATGGTCTCGACAAATTTGGTGTATGATATCGTTTCAAGTACACTCTTTCTATAGCATCTTCCAATTCTTTTGCTGATTTGGGCATAGTAATAATTTCACTATTATCTGGATTATCTAATATTCTTTGAGGTATATTATGTTGCTTATTCGGAATAAGTATTCCTAAAATACCATTGCGTTCATTTCCGGCAGACTTCCTTAAACTACAATAAATTTCCCAATCAACCCACCATCTCCCTCCTGTTTCTGCACCAATCAAAACAATTGTAACAGAAGACAATCTCAATTGCGGCCTTATATAATTATTCTTTATTGTATCATCTGACAAATAACTTAAATCTTTATTTTCCAAAGAACGATCTGAAAACACCATCTTATCATTACCAAATTTTCTTCTAAACTCATCAACCACATCTTGATCTAATCGGTGTGAATAACTTACAAATACATTTCTCATTTGCATCCTCCTAATATAAAATATAGAATTATAACAGCTATAGCCTATACAAGGCTATTCATCCAAAATCAATTCAGCAATCTCATCAGCGATTTCATCAACCGTATTAATAGCGGTATTACGGGCTAACTTATCAGCTAAAGATGGACTAAATTCTATCACCTCTTTTTTTGTAATATTGTGCCATATTGGAAGTATGATTTGCTCACCTGAAACAGCCTTTGTAATTATTCCGTCTAGCTCATAATTTGTCCAACCTTTTTTTATAAAAGATTTTGAAATAACTACTATTCCAAATTTACTATTAGCCAAACCTTTATCAATTTTTCTTCGTAAACTATCTCCAATTTTCATCTCAAACTCGTCATACCAAACTTTGACACCTTTATCTCTCAATGCAGTTGCTAACGGGCGTACTACCTCGTCTTTATCTTCAGAAGCATGCGAAATAAAAACATCATATTCTGGTGTTGTGTCTACATCAAAATCTATACCAAGGCCTCGATTATGTATTAACGAAGGTACTGTATTTAGAGGTAATTGTCTAATTTCTGGCAATGCTTCTGGTAAAACTCTCACAGAACTTCTAACATTACCACGCATTCCACGCAAATCAATTGCCACATGCCAATGTCCTGAATGTGTCGTTTGGAGACGTACAGGAGATTTTTTTGCTAAGCCACCAATGTAACGATATTGTCTTCCATTTCTATAGTTGTTAAAATTTGATGAATCCATTAACTGAACATTTGCTGCATTTCCTTGTAATATAATTTCTACTATTCTTCCTTTACCAAGATTTCCTAAATCATAATGCGTAAAGTTCATGTTTATCACCCTCTTTCTTTTATCCTGTAATAATTGATATAATTTTCTGTACTTCCTCCGACTGTATCAGCATTCGCATCTTCTCACTTCCACCTTCAACTTCTGGCTTTCCACACCTAAGACTATCCGGATGTTCAGATACACAACAATCATTATACCAGCATTCACCCATAAGTTGCCCCTTAACAGACCACTTCTCGTTTTGTGTAAATTCGCCTACCAGTGATTTCATCACTCGTTCTGTAGAATATCTCTTGAATCCAGACAAATACTGCATTGTCGTCTGATTCTTGATCTTTGACAAATCTATTCTGTGGTCTTCTATTGCTGCAAGAATATCTTCGCGCATTTTTATCTTATCCGTCTTACCGGTTCCAGTCCAAGACACCAACTTATCGAATGCAAGTATAAAGTATTCAAAACAAATCATATCAAGAATAATAACCTTTGCTTCTGACTTTTCTGCTAATTGTTTCAACTGGCGATACTTATTTCGAATATCCTGATTATCCGGCACACAGTCAAATGCTATGTAATATTCATCTTCTTCCTTTGCATTCAATGATGCCAAGGAATACAAGATGCCTTGGTTACTCTCTTTACTTTCAACTACAAGTGCATTATCAAAGAAAAGCTGATTGACTAACTTCCAGAAGTGGAGTCCAGCACCTGTATCCTCCGTCCATAAATACTTCATATCATAACTCCTCTTCTAAAGTAATCATATTACCCTCAAACTTCATTACCTTAAAACTCTTATCTGAGACGTTCAGTCCATCACAATTTCTTAGGAATAACATATACTGATTCGAAAATTCAAAATTAATGAATTGCCTTACCTCGTCATCCATCAAAATATCAGCATTATCAATAACAACGAAATTGTTTCTGCACTGCTTCAATTTCTCTAATACATCCTCAGATTTATAATTGAATAGTTTAATTGCATTATATTCTTCGGTTTGCTTCAAGTCCTCCAACATGTCATAAAGTACCGTCTTTCCAGTACCACTATCTCCGCCAACAAGAGTAATACGATCATCGAACACCAAATCATATGAAAAAGGATCTGCTTGAAATACTATTTTATTATAAATCATTCGCCTCTCTCCTTTCATATTCCTTACTCCACCACGCATTGTACCCAGCACCTCCCATCACAACATCCGTATCATTAAATCTAATAATTGCATCATCCGGAATATCTGCAAGAGATGGGCGTGACATATAAATCTTTATATTATCCATGGCAAATATCACCTTAAGCACATTCGGTCCACATTCCTCTACGCACACCACTTTTTCGGGATGCTTTACAATATTGAGCAATGTCTTACATCCAGAAGAAAGATTACGGATAGTTCCCAAACCATACTTGGTTTCTATATGCTTGTCTGGTGTCAATTTTGCATCATCGATTTGCTTAATTAATGCAACTTCATTATCAGACATTTCTTCATTACTTGTATTTAAGTTAAAGAATAAATCATTCTTGATAATCCAATCTTTTGAATCCTTTTTTTCTGTGTATATATCAATCATTCGGTGTCACTCCTTTAACAAATTATATTCTTGATTATTTACACTGACTCACTTATGAGGACAACTTATTTTTCAATTTCAATCCAGCATGTCCTGCAAATAATTGTGCCTGCTGTAGTCCTACATTACTTTTTACAAACTTCTCTGCAAGTTTATTCTGTGTTTCTTTGCTCATGTATATTTTAAGCCTATCTGTTGTCCTTGTAATTGCAGTATAGAAAATATTATGTGATATTCTTTCATCAACATCCTCTGTAATTACAACCTTCACAGATTCATATTCCAACCCTTGTGCTTTATGTATGGATACTGCATAAGCAATTTGAAATGGTACAATTTCTTCAGAATAATCAGCATCCGAATCCCGTTCGATTCGTTTTTTCACTCCAAACTCAACAATAGATTTCCCCTCACACTCGCAATCAATAAGCTTAACACCTGAAAAAAGAGCATCTCTTTTATCAATGACTTTATCAACCAGTACTTGAAACACTATTTCATTCGTTTTCTTATCAATTGATAGTATGCGACCTTTCAAATTGTTATATAAGACGTTTCCAAATCTTCTATTCTCATTGAACAAAACTTTATCTCCAACCTTATATGTCCAATTTCCCCATTCAATCGGCTTAGACGGGTTGATTTTCTGCATATATCTATTAATATTATTGACTCCATACAACCCATCATATCCTAAACATAAAATGATTTCCTCATCATCTTTTTCAAAAATAGATTCATTTAAAGTTGATATAAATCCATTTGCTTGTAGTCTTTCAAACATATTTTCATCAAATTTCCTCACGCAAGTCCACATATCAAGCAGAATTGCTTTATCCTTTGCCCTGTACGGAGTTGATAGCTCATAAACAGATTTTTTATCAACAAAATATCTTGCAAAACTAAACCAATTTCCAAACTTTATTGCTTCTATCTGGTATATATCACCAAGCAGTAAATATGCTTCCGCATTACACTTTTCAAACAGATTTAAAACATCTTCATTACACACTGTACTACACTCGTCCAAAATAACCAGATCATACCTTTTCCAGCTATGTCCATTTTTCAAATAGTCATATACTGTGTAGCAATCACAAGAAGAATTTATCCTTCTCTCCAAATTATTTTTCGCAGCATTTGTGTTAGCAAGCAAAAGAATATTCTTATCATGGAATAATTCCGCAATATACTCTGCTACTCTTGTTTTACCTGTTCCTGCTGCACCATAAACCATTCCTAATCTAGAATTTATAAAGATATTCTCTAATATTTTTTGCTTTTCAACATCATCAACTTCATTCATAAATTCTGCTTTGTTTGCAAGCATATCAGAATAACCATCAACACCTTCCGAAGTATATTGCTGTAACTTTTCTATAACAGATTTGGTTATCTCATAATAATTCTTAACATACAAATGGTTTGCAAAAATCTCAATTTTTCTTAGTTGCTGTTTCGTACTTTTATACAAGTTTCGATTAAATTTCTCCACCTCATACCAATAATAATCCAACTGATTATCATCCACAGTTACATATAATGTATTACTATCATAAGCTTCTTTATTCACCATTGCCGACACATATTGATGTTCACAATCATATATCTCTAAACATTTATTCAATCTTGATTTTAACAAATTATGTCCACATAAACTTGAAGCATACGGCATTTCATCAAATGGTATTGCCTCATTCTTCAGATATAAATACGATAGACGATTATTTGAACGATCCGCCAACTGGTCTCTAATTACATCATTCTTCAAATAAGCGGTGATGTATCTTAAAATGTTACTTCCTGGTTTTTCACCAATGATAATCTCTCTTATTTTATCAAAAGTTTCTTCCAATTCAGGTTTCTTACTCAGTTCCACTTGCTGAATATAAATCTCATAGTCCTCCTCATCTGCCAAAAGAATGTCTAGCAGATTCATTCCAGTTCTACTAAGAAATTTCATCAATGCTTTGTAATACAAATTATCAGTTCTTACTTTGATATCATATCCACAGATTGCAGCTAACTTCTCCAATTCGCACGGACGTATAGAAACATTCCAAGCAATGAGGCACTTTATGTCAATATCAACTCCGTTAAAATCTACATTTGCTTGAGCGAAATCACATTGAATAGAATAGTTATCCGGAATATCATTAAATGAATATGCAACAAATCTATCAAATTTAGTTATTTCTTCCTGTGCATATGACAGTGTATATTCAAAAAAGCCTTTTCCATTTACCGTTCGGTATTTTTTCCTTGTAATGTAATATCTATCGTTAGTATATTTTGTGCCATCTTCCAAATGTATACCCTTCAATGCAATATAAATTTTTTCATAATATGGATCTAATTCAAAATTCTTCTCCTGCGGATACCCTTCGAGATTACTCATCAGAACTAATCCAAACTTCTCTCTCATCTGATCTCTTAACTGATATAATTGAGATAAATAACCATCCATTAACCGAATAGCCCCATCCTCTGCAGGTACATAATGAGATGTCGTAATCTGAAGTGAATGATGTAGATCCCATATATATCCATATTCATTATTCTCTTTAAGCGGTTTCATATATTGGGTATACCATTTATCTTTTCCTCTAATTGGTACTTGTTTATTAGGATTTTCATGAGCATATATACGTGCTGCAATATGTTCTAAATAAGTGCGAAGAAATTGAATTACATAGTCTGCAACCTTTTGGGAATCTTGCAATACTTTATAGTCATCAATTATTCCACAGATTTTTGAATCAATATTATATATACTCTTTTCAATAATATCTATGTAATCCAAATTAACTCCTCCTAGAAATAATACTTCATTTATTATTTTCCATATTTTGCCGAATCTTCTGCCACCTTCATCACCTTATACTTTGGCTCATATTGATAAATCTTTACAGAATTATCTACTTCATTTCCTATATCTTCTGTTACGGAATACTCCTCAAAATTCTCCACCTGTTCCATAACTTTATTGAATACTTCCGGACTATACTGTGGTGGATAACCATTCTTCACCAAGCAGATTTTTATATCAAGTTTTAGTTGGTTACGAACATTCTGATTATTGAGCCAATCAGCAAATGAGGATTTTGTATCAATAATATCCTTTATCTTCTTAGCTAATGCTTTACATTTATCATTGACTACAACACCGTCTACCTCTTTATCTGTTCCGTACTCAAAGTTATATTGGTCACGCAGTGAAATCAAAATATCATAAAATGCTTTTTCTTCAAAGGTTAAACCGATTTTACGAAAACTTTCTCTGTTTTCGTTCATTTGACGAAGAATAGCTAAAGCCTGTTCCGTGGCAATCTTAATAATATCCTCAGAAGCCTTTTCCTGGGCTTCTCCAGCTTCTTCTGCTGTGAGATGTTTACGTCTTTCATGATACTCCGCAATAGTCTTTTCCAACATTTCTTGGAATGATTTTGCAGCTAACTGATTCACTTTTCCGTATTCCTTAATCTGTTTACGAAGCATTTTCACAAGAAGTTCTAACTTAGTTGCTGGCATTTTGACATCAGATAGTTTTTCAAAGTATTCTGGTGAAAAGATATCTTCTTCCTCGCCACTTTCAAGAACACTTTCTACCTGATTGTATTTCAATGCTTCTTCAACCATTTTGGAAACCGCTCGGTTCATAGTATCTGTATCCACTTCACTTGTTCCACTCATTTTGCGAACAAAACCAGCTATAGCCATAAAGCATTGTGCAAGTGCAGATTCTTCTTCTCCAAGATAACCGGAAGGTTGGCAGATATCAAAAGCACTTCTCATTCGTTTTACTGTTTTTAAGAAGTAGGTTTTAAATGAAACCTTCTGAGAACCCTTATTTCCTTCTGTTTGTAATTCCTCCATTGATACAAATACATATTCGGCAGCTTTAGCAAGAATTCTGTAACGCTCGACAGGATCACAATCCGGATTTAAGAAAGGTGATAAATCATAATCACTAAACAACGTTTTTAAAACTTCTAACTCTTCCCTGAACACTGATGTAGCCTGTTCAACATCATCAGATGTAGGAGCAACCGAAGTATCTCCCCCATAAATCTTCATTGCCTCACGCATATTGTCGCGAATACCGATATAGTCAACTACCATACCAAATTCTTTTCCAGGATATTTTCTGTTTACACGACTAATCGTCTGTATCAACAAATGCTTTTTAAGAGGCTTGTCATTATATAAGTACGTAAGACAAGGAACGTCAAAGCCTGTAATCCACATATCTACAACAATAACGATATGGAAGTTTGATTTTTCCTGTTTAAAAGCAGCATCAAGTTCTTCTGAACGCTTATCATTCTTAACACCACCCAAGTAATTATACATGCCTTCTTCATCGTTACTGCCGACACTAGACACCATTGCTATAAATGGCGTTGGCTTCAATTCTTTCAATTCTTCTTCGGTTACAGAAACTCCATCAGGTGATTTCTTTTCTTCAAACCATTCCGGATATTTATCCTTGAATTTCTGAAGTAATGCATATGCAATCTTTCTATTTGAACAAACAACCATTGCTTTTTGTATTCTGTCCGGATCACCTGCACAAGAAGAAATATAATGATCATGTATGTCTGTAGCAAGACGTTCTAATCGTGAAGGTTCTCCGAGAATTACTTCCATAGAACTCATTGCTTTTTTACTTGCTTCGATATCCTCATATGTTGCACCATCATCAGCACATTTTTTATAGTAATCTTCAATCTCTTTTACTTTTACCTTATCAAGTAAAACCTTTGCAATACGAGGGTGATATTTGATAGAAACAGTAAGACCATCTGCAACTGCCTGATCCATTGTATATCGGTCAATTTCATCACCAAAAGTCTGATAAGTCTCTGCAATAGGAGTACCGGTAAATCCAACAAAAGTAGCCTGTGGGAATGCTTCTTTCAAAACCTTTGCGTATGGCTTTGAAACCATAGCTTTCATATTTTCATCAGCATCCTTGCTGAATTGAATCTTCTTAGAATGTTCAAGCTGAGTTCTGTGTGCTTCATCAGAGAAACATATAATATTCTGTCGGTCATTAATAAGACCGATTTTGTCATCTTCCCGGTCGCAGAACTTCTGAATTGTGCAAATGTAAAAGCCGCCACTTTGCCTTGCGCCAAGTTCCTGTCTTAACTGTGCTCTGTTTTTTACAACAGCTACTTCACCAAGGTTCAAAAATTCCTTACTCTTTGTAAAAAGCTTTGCTCCCTGCTTTTGAAGTTCATCTCGGTCAACAATCAGGATAATTGTCGGTGAGCCGATTTCCGGTATATCTGTACAGCGAAGTGCAAGCTGACGGGCAAGAAAAGCCATAGTGTATGTTTTTCCGCATCCTGTCGCACCAAAATATGTTCCACCTTTACCGCTTTTTTGAACAACAGAATTAATAATACTTTGCCTGAGTAATCTCGCAGCAAAAAACTGTGGATAACGACATACAATTTCAACTTCGTCACTATCGTAAATGCTATCTTGAAAATAAATATAATCTCTGAAAATCTCTAAGAATCGATCAGGTGCATAAACACCCTTTATCATTGTTTCGGTTTCTTCAAAAGGCAAAGTAGATACTGCATCACCATCATTCACACGCCTCCATGCATAAAAATGCTCATAAGGAGTACGAACTGTTCCAAGTCTTGTTTTAACACCGTCGGAGATACAAGCCAAAGGACAGTAATGTAAAAGATGTGGAATATCTCTCCAATAGCGAATATTAATTTGCTCCCACGCATCATAAATGGTCGCATTTGCATCCGCAGGATTTTTTAACTCAATAACACACAGTGGCATACCATTTACAAATAAGAGTACATCCGGTCTACGATTTTCTTTCTGACCGTTGTTTGTATATTCTACTGTGAACTGGTTTACTACTCGAAAAATATTCCTATTGCTATCTTTTTTAAAATCGATGAGAGGTATCATCCTTGCAATACCATCTTGAGGTGTAAACTGCATGCCATCGACCATCCAGCCATATACCTTATGTAAAGTAGCAAAGTCACTTTCGCTTCCAACAAGGCGAACATTATCAAAAATCTGAGTCACCTCATCTTCGGTTAAATCTGGATTTGTATCGACTATGAACTTCTTGAAATCATCAGCAATCAGCACATCTCTTTTAGTTACGCGAGAAATATTGTTACCAGAAGAATAAATCCAACCTTCAGCCTCCAAAAATCCTATGAAGGCATACTCATATTCTGATTCACAATAATGACCATTGTACTCTTTTAACCTAGCCATAGATTACGCCTCCTTTGTTTTTCTTGCCTCTTCGACAGAGCCTTTAATAAGAATCGGGCAAATATCTTTTATTTGTGATTTAAGTTTTTCGTTTATGTTTCTTCGCATATTATAAGCATTATATATTTCAACAATTGCTTTTTGTACATTTATATCTGGAACTGGTATTTCTATTTCATAAAAACGATCCATATCCAAATTTGTTCTGATACTTGCATCGCTCATAAACCAGCCAAGTCGGTCAACTTCTTTACGAGAAAACCACATCATTACATATTCAGAGAGAACGGTATCATCTTTTATCTCTAAGACTGTGTATGCGGGAGAAATAATGATTGTATCTTCTTTATTGTATAGAGCTATTCGTATACACTCATCCCTACCAGTCTGCATCCCAGAAAATGCAAACTGCCCTTTTCGGACTAACTTATATTTAGTTAGATTGACTTCATATGTATTCGCAACAGATGGCATAAACTGTTTTGTAATGTTAATGCCCTGAACATCTGTTATTAAACTTTCTGTATTACGGCAATCAACCTCTTTAAAAATTGAGCCAACTGTTTTTTTATTAGCTTTGTGTTTATGCTCATCAATTAGTGTCTCAAACGAAAGCTTTAAATCATCCAACCCATGCTCATAGCTTTGCTGATTTGCAAGCATAGCATTGTAGATGTCAACATACTTTCGTTGAATTTTAATATCTGGCAAAGGAACAATAATATCACTCATATCATTAAAGTTAAATTCTGGTCTCTGACTTCCAAAATTTCTGAATGTTACTTCTCTACAAAACTCTGCACGTCTAAAGTAAATATATAACCACATAGGATCTATAATTTTCTTGCCTTCATCAGTAAGATAAAACACCATATAGAGATGAGACACTATGCATAAACCTTCTGTACGATATGCAATAGAACCCAATTCGAGTCGAGTAGGATTATAAACAAAAGCACCATCATTAACTATTTTATATGGCTTTAAGTCCACACCATCCGTATTTCCTTTTGGTACAGCAAAAATCCCTTGACTATTTACGCCAACTATCAAATCAGTGCCATATTCTAAATCCTTATTATTTTGAGTAGAACGTTCAATATAATCCCCTAATCGAATATTAGTCAATCCCATAGCCAATCCCCCTAAATGCATCTTCCAGCATCTGCTGGGATTTCTTTTCCTGCTCCAAAACTTCTTTCATTTCCGCCTGAATACGAGCCATTTCCTTTTCATAATCGATATCCAAATCATGGTCAATAAATTCTATATATTTGCTCGGAGTAAGTGTCCAACCTTTACTTTCAATTTCAGCAATACCCACACTATGATAAAGTTCAGGCTCTTTATAATTCGTACCATCAGTACCTACGCTCTGCCATGTATGGTAAACATCTGCGGCTCTTTCAATCTGTTCCGTTACTAAACGTACCTTCTTTTTACTCTCCCCTTTTACAGGATTTTCTGTCCATTGACGTAAATCCATAAAAAGAATTTCATGTTCACGATTGCGGAGATTTCTTCCGTGGTAGTTACCGCCTTTTTTATTCTGATTCAGTATCCAAAGTGTAACACTGATATCAGTAGTGATAAACAATTCTCTTGGAAGAACAATAATAGCTTCCACCTTATCATTCTGGATTAGTTTTTTACGAATTTCTAAAGTATCACTATCGTTCAACGCACCATTAGCAAGAAGAAATCCAGCAACTCCGTCAGTTTTCCTCAAGTGAGAAAGCATATGTAAAATCCAAGCATAGTTTGCATTACTTGCCGGTGGTGTCGCATAATCTGTCCAACGAGGGTCATTTTTCAAATTATCATTATACCAGCCCTTAAGGTTAAATGGGGGATTTGCCATTATATAATTAAAATACAATCCCTTATGCAAATCATGAGTGAATGACGAATCAGCTTCATCACCAAGATTATGACTAATTCCTCGAAGTGCAAGATTCATTTTGGCCAGACGATATGTCGCTGGTTCTTTTTCCTGACCATAAATATTGATGCCATTTAAGTTTCCCTGCTTTGACTTTACAAGTTCAGCACTCTGAATAAACATACCGCCTGAACCACAGCAAGGATCATATAAAGTGCCATCATAAGGTTCAATCATAGTTGCAATCAATTGAACCACGTCATGAGGCGTATAAAACTCTCCTTCTTCTTTTGTAGCATTTACTGCAAATTCTTTAAGAAAGTATTCGTATACACGTCCAATAAGATCCTTCTCTTCGCCAAATGCCTTATGGCTGATTTTGTTTACTTCATCAACAATTTTCTTTATATCATTTGCAGCAAGATTTCGTGCCGTAAATGTTCCTTTAACAAAACAACCTTTTAATTGTGGATCTTCTTCCTCGAGTCTCTGCAAAGCAGTATCAAGTACAACATTTAATCCGGGAGCTGGTGTATTAATAATTGTCGACCATCTTGTTTCTGGTGGTAAATTATATGTTCCATCTGCGAAAGTAGCATCATCAAAAAAGGCTGCTCTAATATTCTCATCTTCCGGGTCTAATCCCTGTTCTATCAATGTTTGCTTTAACTTTTCAATTCCATCTTCATACTTTTCTCCAATAAATCTCAAGAACACCAGTGTAAGCATCATATCTCTCTTTTCAAAGAATGAGCCGGAGTTACGTGCCGCACGTAGGTAATCTCTACAATTAAATAAAATACTATCTAAGTTCAATGCTTTTTCAACTGTTTTCTTCTTAGCCATATTACTTTTCTTCCCTTTCCTCATCTGGAACAAATTCCATAATGTCTTGTATCTCACAATGCAATACTTTACATATTTTTTCCAAAACTTGCGTACTTACATGTTCATTCTTTCCTAGTTTTGCCAGTGCATTTGTTGTAATTCCAGCCTGATCTCTAAGGTCAACTTTCATCATATTTTCATCTATTAATTTCTTCCATAATTTGTTGTATCTGATTGCCATTATTAATCCCTTTCGTATCATTACAACTATTTATCATTTCTTTTTCATTATATCATCAAATCCAGTTTATTTCAATCTGAAATTGATTTTTTCAATCTCTTAAATATATGTAAAGTGTAAAGCTTTTCTCAGCCTTTTTCTCAGCCCTTATTTCTCTTTCAAGGCTTCTTAGGACTTCCTTCAAGGTCTTGGCTTGCTCTCTCTTATCTCTCGATATTCCTCTATTTTCAGGGCTTTCTCCATGGTTTTAAGTAAAAGGAAAAGACCTCATAGAACAGTTTTTCCGCTCTACAAGGTCTTTATTTTCTCGTTATTTTATTCATTCCCTAGGCTAAAGATTTTTGCCCCTTGAGGATAAAGGGGATTGCCTTGGGATATGTACATTATTCAAACTCTTGGGCTGAGAGATTTATCTGGCTGTTTCTTGGTACACATTT
>ULNG01040419.1_pt1 | contig 30508 bp, 35 predicted proteins | sample 1951861 | NCBI WGS metagenome assembly ULNG01 (sample SAMEA4835571, study PRJEB28245) | human gut metagenome | biome: gut microbiome; material: fecal sample | place: Denmark | collected 2008 | reverse complement strand
GAAGAGCATTTTGCGGTCGGCACCGCATCTCTGGCCGACGTGATGAAGTTGCGGATGTACGAAATGCACCTAACGCAGCGCTCGCTGGCGGCCATGCTGGGTATCAGTCCGTCGCGTGTCAGCGCCATCGTCTCCGGCAAGGCCGAACCCACCTACAAGGTGGCGCAGGAGATCAGCCGCAAGTTGAATATCGACGCAGGCATCGTGCTGGGCGTCTGCTGATTGCATCTGCAATACCGCGAATTTACGAGGGAGCCGGACTCAAGCCAGTCCGGCTCCTTGTTTTCCCGCAGGCCGCACATGGCGGCCTCTCAGCGCTTCCTGCCGCGCAGGCAGTCGTTCAGGTCCTTGTAGTCGGCGTAACGTACCGCTTCGTTTACCGTCCTCCCGATCCCGTACAGCCCGGCGATGGTCTCTACCGTCTTCTGCCCGGCGAGATCGTTGTCGAGGTAGCAGTGGATGTATTCGTAGCTTTCCAACACCTGCAAGGTCTTCTTCAGGTTACTTACCGTGTTCATTACGATATGGTCGCACGGCGCCTGGATACATACCACGGCATCGCCCCGTTTGAGCAGGGTCCGGTAGGAGAGGAAATCCATGAAGCCCTCGAACACGTTCACGTGCTTCTGCCTCGTGCCGGCTGCCTGTTCGACGACGGAAATGTCTTTCTGCCCGATGCACCCTTTATAATAAGGATTGCGCATCTCGTAGCCGCCCGATACGTTCCCGAAGGCGATGGCGAAGTAATGCCGCCTGTGCAGTTCGTAGTGTATCTCCCGACAGAACTGCCGGGCGGTCTGCGTATCTATACCCCTCGAATGGATATACGACAGGAGCGCATGGTGGTTCAGCGGCACCACCTCGACGCCTTTCATCATCTCCTCTATCGCGTCGGGCATGGCGTTGTGGGGACGGGTGCGGAGCAGGGGAGCCGCGCCCGTTTGCACCTCTATGAGCCGAAGGACCTCGCTCACGCTCGATGTCCGCAGGAACAGCATCGCCAGCTCTATGATACTCCCGCCTTCCGACAATCCGAAGTCATACCATTCGTTCAGCCGGTCGTTGACCTTGAAGGAGGGTGTGTCCTCTTTTCTCAACGGGGACAGGTACCAATACTGTCCGCCGCGCACCTTGACGGGTTCATGGCCGAGCAGCCGCAGGTAGTCTACGATTCGTATTCGTTTTGCCTCTATCGTATTCATGGGTTCGGGACGTTTAGTGTAGTTTTTCTATATATACCCGCAAACTAAACCGACCGGTTTTTTATGCGGAAATTCTCGTTGTAAGCATACCCGCGGCCGTCTTTTACGATGGCCTCGTTTTGTATGAGGAACTTGCACAGTCCCACCAGCGTATTCCGTCCGCGGCTGTAACCGATGCTGTCGTATCCTCTTTTCAGGGCGTCGAGCAGCATCTGATACCCCGGAACGTAGTTGTCCGGAAAGGCGACTTCCAAAGCTGTGCGGTGCTGCTGCTCGGTCATATCCATGTACGAGGACAGCCGGTCTCGTTTGCTCATCTTGAACTGGTGGTCCTTTACCAGACGGGGAAGCGAATCTTCCCCGATCTCGAAGGCGAACGGGGTAAACTCCCGGTCGCGGATGTGCATGGCCCGCACCTCGCTGATCCTGCCGTTCTCGACGCTTTTCGATATTTGCAGGATGGTTTCCGCCTTGTTGTTCAGCTCCGAGCCGATATGCCCCCGGGTATTGTCGTCGCCTTTGTTCAGGTGCAGCACCGTATGGATGTGCAGCTCGTAGTAGCTCGACCACCGCATCAGTTCGTTGATGATGTCGAGCGACTCGCTCGGACTGTTGATGTCGTGGATCAGGTCGCGGATGCCGTCGATGATGACCAGTCCGATGTTCTGCTCCTCGTGCAGCGCCCAGCGGATGATGTCCCTGCGCTGGTCGGGCGTGTACTCGCGCAGCACGAAGAACTCGATCCGGTCGTTCTCCCGGTCTGTCGGCAGCCCCGCCAGCTTGAGTATCCGGTGCAGTACCTTGTGGCAGTGGCATTTGCTCTGTTCCGTGTCAATGTACAGCACGCGGTTCTTGCAGGGCGGCAGCTCCGCCTTGTATTTCAGCACCTCTTTCCCCGACAGGGCAGAGGCCACGATGGCGCTGACATTGAACGTTTTCTTGCTTTTGGGCTTTCCGGTCGATGCGCTGAAATTGCCCAACGTCGCCACGGTCACGCCGTCTACCTGCACGATCTCCTGCGGAAAGTCGTACTTTTCGGTGACATTCAGACGAATGTATTGCAGTAGCGACTTGCATTTCTCCTCGTCTATCCGGTGGTTGTCCGGTAGTGTCATATCGGTTTTTTTCATGATTCTCATTTCTTGAATGTTCGTGGTTTCTGCTGTTGCTCCAGCCTGTATGCAAGCAGGTTGGCCCGGCTCTCTATTTCCCTGCCGGACACGCAGGGGTTGCGTCTTATCCATTCGTTCAGGTCGTCCCTGCGGACGAAGATGGTCTTCCCGTTCGGCTTATATACGGTAAACTCCCTCGAAGCCGTCAGTTTGTAGACGTAACTTTTCGACACTTGGAGGTAGTAGGCCACCTCGTCGATGGTCAGGAACTCCTTCGCCGTGTAGGCTACTTCCTCCACCCGTTTCAGGTGAGACAGCAGTTCGTCCAGCGAGCCGAACCGCTTCAGGTAGTTGTCCACTCTCAATATCTCTTTCTGAAAATCCTCCAACGAGTTCTTTTCGAGGAAAGATTTCAGCCCTTCTATGCGTGCAAGCAACAGGTCTATCTCTTTTCTGTTCATATCGTCTCGTCGTTTGTGCAGGCCGTCGGCTCTGCCGTTTGTACTTGGTTTTTCATCGCCCATTCGCACAGCTCCCGCCGGTTGAAATACACCAACTTGCCGTTAGGCTTGTAGTGCGGTATCCGCTTCGAGGAAGTGAGCTTGTAGAGATAACTCTCCGAGAGGCCCAGATAGGCCGATGCCTCGGCCGTCGTCAGTACCTCCTTGACAGCCCAGATGTGGTCCTTCAAGAGCTCGACACAGCTCTCGATCGCCTCTATTTTATCCACTTCGTCGATCTTCTGTTCCAGCGATCGTATGCGCTCGATGGGCTTCTCCGACCTTACCATGTCGATGATCTTCTCCATCTGGCGTATGCGGCCGGATGGCAGCTTGTTTGCGTTTGTCGTCCTTCGGTGTGTCATGGATGGATGCTGTTAAGGTTTGACAATAGCGGAGCGTCCCCCGCAGCAACCCGGTTGCGGGGGACAAAGGTATGGGCATCCGGCCGGCTCTTCGCGTTGATATTGTTGAGTGTCAAGACCACTCTCAACACAACTATCGACAAATCCGGCTTCTTATGTTACACTTCCTTGCTCTTGATTTTCCTTATGTATTTGTCAATGATGGCAAGAAAATGCTTTTCAGAAATACTAGGTGGCGTTTCTTTACTTCTATTGAGGGTGGATGACATGTCGTGCTGGTCAAGGTATTTCCTGCCCGAAGAACTCACGACAAGTTTCTTTTTTGCGATCACGGCCTGCCAATGGTAGGGAATGATGCCGCTCGACGCCAGTTTGTCCAGCAATACGACCAGCCGGGTATTGTTCCGTGAGGTCATTGTCCGCAACGTGTCCGTCGCATAGCGGGCGGCCACGTCGTCCGCGTCCAGTTTCTCCTTAAATAAACCGACCTCATTGGCAAGTTGCACAATGAGGTCAATCGTATACTTGTCGAGTACAGACTCGATGGTGTTATTCGACGGGATTGGTTTAGTCCTATCCCTGTCTTCATGTCCGGTTTCGATAGGTATTGTTTTCGGTAGGTCGGAAACATAAAATTCGTTGAGCAAATCCGCAATTTCAGCATCATCTAATTTATTGCGGTTGAAATATTTGCATACTAATTTTTCATGTTCCCTCAAAAGATCGGTTATGGTGTAGTAGTTCTTCTGGTGTTCATTTTTGCTCCAGGCATCTTTTTCGTCATGGAACTGATTTGAATGAATGAAATCAAGCGCATAGCGCTTGTAGCTCTTTTGCAAGGTCGATACTTCGGCCTTATAAGTTTCATGGGCTTGTTTGACCAACCGGAATAGCCCTTGTGTTCCGGTCTGCGCTGGGGTCCACCGAGACCTGAGCATCGCTCTTTTCAAAAAGAGAGAGGTGCAAAGATAATTTCTTTGTCATGGACTTAAATTTGAATTATTGTTATTTTTCTCCATTATTTTGGAGGTATTTGTATCACGCTTTCCCACTTTGTTGTATTCATTCGCTATATGCTTTAACTCTGTATCGTATGTGTTTAACAATCCATTCTTTACAAGCGAATGATAGTTACAGACCATATTTTGCCGATTGGGTACTTTTTCGTTCTGTAAACGGAAACAATACAAGCACTTCACCCCTACATCTAAAGGGTTGTCGGCCTTGAACGCTGAATGAACGAAATATATGAGTTGCGACTGTTTTTTTGTCCATACTACAGGCTGTTTGAATTTAGGTTCGTCAAAAATTCCGTTAAATATACTGAAAGTCGTATTCGAAGCGATGTATTTTTCATTGATAAGTAGTTGATACATAGTATATTTTTCTTTATGGCTATGGGTATTATGGAATATGGGTTTACCTAAATATGAATAGGTAATTCTCTTTTTAGTTCTGCATTGAGAGTGATACTCTCTATTGATTGAATCTGTCGCATATAGCCTTCAGCCTCGTATCGTACCGGTCCATCCATCCCGCCCGTTTGATCCAAGCGAAGCCCGTCACGAGGCTCGCCTTATGCGGCTTCTTTCCGCCGATGCGGAAACAGCATTCGCCCTTGATCCATAAATTCTTCCTGTTGAACCGGCTGAATGCCTGGTGGATGAAATAGGACAACTGCCGCTGGGTTTTTGTCCATTCCACCGGACTTTCGAACCTTGCCTTGTCGAAGATACTGCCGAATGCCTCGAATGTCGTCTCCGGGGCTATGTACCCGTATTTTACCAAATCTTCGTACATGGCCCGTATCTCCTCCTCGCTTTGCGGCACATAGAACGTTGCGGCTTCGTGTACGGGTTCGAATCCGGCAAAATCCACTTCGGGATAGAGTGCCCGGGTCTCTTCGTAGCAAACGGTATTGTGCTTGGGGATACGGCAGGTATTGAACCGTTTCCCGTTCTCCCTGTGCCATTGTTTCTCAAACAGGACATACGGGCTGTGCAGTTTGCATAGGCTCGACACCGCATAGGCGATGACTTTCAGTTGCAGGGGGGACGTCTGCGGAACGGGTTGGTAGTGTCGGTCCAGTATGCCCGCATCGACGGCTCTTTGCAGCAATGCAGCCACCCGTTCGTTGGCTAACGGCTCTATCAGATCGCCGTATTTCTCCCTCTGCTCCTCGCTTCGGGTATCGCACAACGACGACAGCGTTCGCATGTGCTTCACATAGTCGTCGAGTATCTTGGCCTCTTTCGCCCCGATCTCCTTCCTGCAGCTTTGCACATACTTCTCCACCATGTCGGTAAACCCGATATTGGCAATCAGACGGGCCACCTGCGGGGAAGCGTCCAATTCCATGTACCGGCATACCTCCTGCGTCCATTCGGCGATATGTTTCCATTCGGGGTCGAGCGCCTCAAATTCAACCTCGTCGTCCGCATCCAACTGGTATTTCAACTCTCCGATGATGCGGGTAATCTTTACTATTTTTATGACGGCTTCCTGTCTTGTCATACGTTTTCTGTGTTATCCGATGTCGGGAATGAGCGACACGGCGTTCTGTTTGTTCTTGTCCAGCACCTTGGCGTATATTTGCGTCGTCGTCAGGAACCGGTGCCCGAGCAATTTCGATACGGTATAGATGTCTGCGCCCAGGTCGAGCATCAGCACGGCAAACGTGTGCCGGCTGCAATGGAAAGCAAGTAGCAAAGCAAACGATTTCGGAATTGAATAAAGCAAACGTAAACGGTTGAGAAACAAGTGAAAACGTTTTTCTCGCACTATATACTTAACGCAAGAAATTACGGTTTTGAGCAAGTATTCAGTTACCAAATCGTTAGCTTGGCTGTTACCGAAAGCCGAGAGGTAACAAAATAATCTGCGATAGCATCACATTGCGTTGATTGTCATTACTTTGCATAGTAAAGAACGCTTATATATGGGCTAACTTAGCAACCAAAAATATAAGCGTATGAAAGTAGAAAAATTCAAGGTGTTGCTCTACCTTAAAAGGAGCGGATTAGACAAGTCGGGTAAGGCTCCCATCATGGGACGAATTACCGTAAACCGAACGATGGCGCAGTTCAGCAGCAAGCTGTCGTGTACTCCCGAATTATGGAATCCTCGCGAGAGCCGACTCAATGGCAAGAGCAAGGAGGCTGTTGAAATCAATGCCAAGATTGATAAGTTGCTGCTTGCCATTAACTTGGCATTCGATTCTCTTTTGGAGCGTAAGATTGATTTCGATGCAACGGCAGTCAAAGAAGCGTTTCAAGGTAGCGTTGAAACTCAAATGACACTGCTCAGACGATTGGATATTCATATTGAGGATATGCAGTCGAGAATCGGTATCGATGTCGCCAAGTCATCTATGTCAACCTATATCTATACTCGTAGATACCTTGGTGAGTTTATCAAAAAGCGTTTCAAGGTTGAAGATTTGGCTTTCGGACAATTGAATGAGCATTTGGCATATGAGTTTCAGGAGTATGTCTTGAAGGATAAAGGTCTTGCTGTTGATACGGCAAGGCATTATCTAGCCATACTCAAAAAGATTTGCCGACTGGCTTTCAAAGAAGGTCATTCGGAGAAACGCTATTTCGTAAATTTCAAACTGCCAAAAGAGAATAGGAAAGCACCACGTGCATTAAGCCGAGAGGACTTTGAAAAGATACGGGATTTGGAAATTCCTGCATCAAGAGTAACGCATAATATCGCAAGGGATTTGTTTCTTTTTGCTTGCTATACAGGCGTCCCTTATGCCGATGCTGTTTCAATAACAGACGATAACATTTATACCGATGACAATGGTGCATTATGGCTGAAATATCTGCGTAAGAAAAATGAACATTTGGGACGAGTAAAACTATTGCCTGAAGCTATTGCTCTGATTGAGAAATATCGCAGTAATGAGCGCAAGGAATTATTCCCGATGATACACCACCCTAATCTGCGAAGGCATATGAAAGGACTTCGAGACTTGGCAGGAATTAAGACGGATTTGGTCTATCACATGGGGCGTCATACCTTCGGAAGTTTGATTACGCTTGAAGCAGGAGTTCCCATTGAAACAATCAGCAAAATGCTTGGACATACCAACCTTACCACTACTCAACTTTATGCTAAGGTAACACCTAAGAAGTTGTTCGATGATATGGATATATTCATCAAGGCAACAAGTGATATGATATTAGTTTTATAACGTACAAACAGTTTGAATTATGAGAAGTACATATAAACAACTATACTACATTAACCGCAGCAAAATTAAAGCTGATGGAACAACCTCCATTATGTGCCGAGTAACCATTGATGGCAAAGCCATTGTGTTGGCGACAGGGCTTTATTGCACTCTTAATGAATGGAACAGCAAGAAAGGCGAAACAAAGAATAGTAGAATCAATGGTATGCTCAATGACTATAAGAATCGTATTGATGATACTTACAATAGTCTGCTAAAAACAAATGGCGTCATTACAGCCGAATTGCTAAAGAATGCCATTACGGGTGTTTCAGATATTCCAAAATACATATTGCAAGCAGGAGAGATAGAGAGGGAGAATCTTAAAATCCGTTCTGTACAGATTGACTCCACATCCTCTTATCGTGGGTCAAAGATGTATCAACACTATTTGCGTGAGTATATCAATTCGTTGGGCAAAGAGGATATGCTATTTACCGACATTACAGAGGAGTTTGGCAATAACTTCGTACTCTATATGAAGATGAACTACCCGCATAAGCCATCATATAGGAACCATTGTTTGTGTTGGCTAAAACGATTGGTCTATTTGGCTGTGGATAATGGCATCTTGCGTTTCAATCCAATAGAAGATGTCCAGTATGAGAAAAAGCCACCAAAGAAATTGATGTACATAAGCAAAGGTCAATTGCAGGATATTATGAATCATCCAAAACTCGATCCATTGCAAGAATTGGCAAGACGGACATTTGTTTTTTCTTGTTTTTGTGGCTTGGCGTATGTAGATGTACAACGATTATATCCTCATCATATAGGAACAACTGCTGATGGTCGAAAGTACATAAGAACATACCGTAAGAAAACAGATGTAGAGGCTTTTATTCCACTGCACCCGATTGCTGAGCAGATATTGTCGCTGTACAACACCACTGATGACAGCAAGCCAATCTTTTCATTACCTTGCAGAGATATGATTTGGTTCGAGATACACGAATTGGGATTCTCACATCAATTCAAGCATAACTTGTCCTACCATCAATCGAGGCACACATTCGGAACGCTCCTTGTCTCGGCAGGTGTACCAATGGAGAGTATTGCTAAAATGATGGGACATACCAATATTCGTACAACTCAAGGCTATGCAAAAGTAACTGATGATAAGATTTCAGAGGATATGGATAGATTGATGGAGAAAAGAAATTCTATGGTACAAGTATAGGATTTATACCGTCAGTCGCTTATTCCCGTTGCTGTCCATTAAGTTAGTACAGACTCTTCTGAAAGTGAAAAGGTCAAGCAGCAAGCCGTTTCGGGCAGAATCTTCCTCCTACGGAGAGTATTCAGCCCGAAAACCTTTCCCCTTTCACGTCTGTACAATGGACGCTCTTGGCAACGGAAACAAACGACTGACGGAAAAGTAATTAAAACACAAAAAAGAACAGCATACAAGTTGGTCTATGAATGATAGCCTAAATGTACGCTGTTCTCATTTTTATTCATAGAAGGGATATTTTTTAGGAATAATCATAATTTGGCAGACGGTAAACTGCACTCCCTCCAGAAAAATAATTGGCTTCGCATCGCTGATTTTCCTCTCTTTCGTAAACTTTTTTGGCATTTGCTTTGTAAAATGTAATAAATGTATTACATTTGCAACATGAGAACTATGATAAGAAGTACAGAATTCGATGAGTTTTACAACTCGCTGCCTGCAAATGTTCAGAACAAGGTCAAATATGCGATGAACATTTTAGCAGATGTAAAGGTCGTAAATACCAAGTTGGTAAAGAAACTTGTAGATACAGATTTCTATGAGTTGCGCATATCTGTAGGCAATGAGTATAGAGTAATCCTCTTCACCATTGACCATGAGAATTTTATTGAAGCCGAGCAGATACTTCTTTTGAATGGTTTTATGAAGAAGTCCACAAAGGACTATAAAAAGGAGATACAAAAAGCAGAACAAATTTTAAACAGTTTACAGCAATGAGACCAAAGATTGACATTAACAAGCTCAAACATCTTCCTACCACCGAGGATATGTTTGTCGATGAGTACGGAGCAAAAGGTACTGCTTCGCGTGATGAGTTCGATGCGAAGTCTCGTGCCTGGTACTATGCCGAGGTGTTGAAAAACGCCCGTAAAGCCGCAGGAATTACTCAACAGCAGCTTGCCGACAAGATTGGCAAGAAGCGTGAGTATGTGGCTATGCTCGAAAAAGGCGAAACCGATATGCAGCTCTCCACTTTCATTATGATTTCGGAGGCAGTCGGATTGAAATTCGCCTTGACATACTAATGTGTATAAATTGGATAAATTCATTGACATAGCGAGGCTACCATAAAAATGTGGTCTCGCTTTCAATTTTATATAAGGATAGAACAGCTATGTCACTATTAAGTCTAGATATACTTGAAGGCAAAACAAGTAAATATGAAACGAATCATATTCACATGATTGTAGATGGCGATATTTCCTTTCCTGTTACAAATATGAACGATAAACAATATGGAACTTTTTTCATGAGTATATACATTACCTACAACATTTTACTACAATGTTTGGAGTGAAAATATGTACAATGTATAATAAAATGTTTATTCTATATGTAGATTATTTAAAACATAATAAAACTGTAAAATTACCATTAGAACTATGGAAAGAAGATCAAGGGCTAATGAATTTTATTTCTTTCTTCAATGACATTAAAGGAGATAGGAATTGTCCCCATCATATAGATGAAGTAGAAATTTCACCTATAGAAATATCATTAGCAAAAAGTAATAGATGTGCTGTTCAAATAGGTTTGTATGATTTTGAGAATGATATAGCATTGGAAAACGGCTTTAAATTTGGATATACTTGTATCATAGAAAGCATGGCTCATCTCATACAATCATTTATTAATGAAGAATTATATCATCCTACTATTCCATATTGTGCAGCAGAATTAATATTTAGAGCTATTTATGCTGATAAATCACATGATATAAAGATGATGATTTCACTGTGCTTTTGTTCTTTAATGTTTGACAATCCAGGAGTCGCTTTCTTTGAAATGATTAATTATTCCAAAAATAATCCCACATTAAATGGCTATGAGCTTTATAAAAAACTAATACGGGATCATTCCATAAAGTATAAAAAGGAAGAAATGCCAATATACAGAGCCTTATGTATATTTCTCGATGAATTAAAAGTCAATATTAGTCAGGCTATAGGTTGTAAATTAGATTATTACGATGAGGTTATAGAAAATTGTAAAAATGAGATTAAAAGTGGGAATAGTGTTTTGTTGGATATTTTATATAATGCAGATATAAGTGATAAGAATTATTTTTCAGAAGTTTTTGAAAAAGTATATGGATATCCATTTATTGAAGCAGACAATATGACAGTAATGCCAATGGATAATTCACGGCAACCTTCTAAACCATATATAGAAACTGCAACTATGATTGGCTTGGAATTAATATTTAAACGGGTAAAATCCTATAACAATACTACTTGTAGTTGGTATAAGACTTGCTCCAAGGCACTATATACTCAAAATGATAAAACTAGTATAGAGTGTCTATGTGATCAATGGAATAAAACAGAGTTATGCCTAATGACAGAAGCTTTAAGATACTATGGGATAAAAGACAACGAATACATACAAGAATAGCTATTTATTCGAAAAATGCCACATTCTCAAATCCATATGATAAGAGAATGTGGCATTTTTGTAGATTCTTACCTTTACCCACTATCCCGTAGTCTGTACGCCTCCTTGAATCCGCTCATGATTGTCCGCTGCACATCGGAGGTGCGGTAGAGGATTTTGCCACCTACCTGAATGTAAGACAAGATGCCATTGTTTCGATAATCTTGGAGCGTTCTTCGGCTCACTTTCAAGATGTGGGCGACCTCCTTGTCGGTCAGCAGTTCATCGTTGAACGCACCCGGCTGTCGGCTCTCAAATAACTTCTCTATTGACACTAACAGTCTGTCGATGTTAGAGTGGAACATCTTTACCCACTCATGGTCTTTTTCTCTGATCTCATTGTTCATAGGCTTTTAATATTTATCATAGTTATTTTACTCATTACACTCTGTCAAATGGTTCTACCTCGCCATTTGGCATCCTTGCGTCTATCCTCCACGATCCTGATAATGCGTTCAACATCTTCAGGGCGATAGTAGGTCTTGTTCCCAATCTTGCTAAATGCAAGCGTCCCGTTATCACGAAGCGTCTGCAATGTCCTCGGACTGATACGCAGCTTTCGGCATACATCGTGGTTATCCATCCATTCGTCAATCTTCTTCTCACCGTGTCGGCGACAAAGGTTATCCACTCGCTGCACGAAGTACTCAAACTTGGCAGCAATTCCCTCAAAGGTTTTCTCTTCAAAACTGATGATGTTCATTGTTGTCAATATTTATAGTTACACTTAATTTTCGTTGTTCTGTTGCTATTTCCACTGCAAATAAAAGCAGGAAAAATCATACTGCAATGGGTGTGTCTATACGTGTCATAGGTTGACATATCATTGCATATTCGGTGCGATAAATCGCCCCTCTAAATTCAATCATATTCATCGTTACAATCATTTTTCTTTTCGCTGTCATTTCGTTTTATTGGTGCGAAGTAATAGATAAGTTGTCATACCTCAATGGTTCATCGGACTTGTTGCAGTATCTGGCGTAGTTCGTGGCACTTTAACAGCCTATACTTATAGTTTTACTCACAAATCAAGTATAGTTATCACACCTATACACTTAGTTTCCAATTAAAGCGACTGCACGTTTCGGATCTTGTCCGCTGCATTGTAGTTTGTCAGACCGATGCTTATCCGTCTGCCAAATTTTTGCCCGAACAGCCGAAACAGACCCCCACTAATCAGTCATAACAGGATTGCGGATAGACCAACTTCCGATGTCTCGGCAGTCCGTCTATCCGCTATCGAAATTAAGGCTTTAATTTCCTCAATTTATGATTCTATCCGCAATTTATCATCACTCCCAATAACAGAAATTTTGAGCAGTCCTCACCATTAGTTCACCTGCCTAAAAAGCAGAATAATACTTAATTGCCTAACCGAATCCAATCGTTTCATTGCCTGAATTATACACACTTACTTTGCTCACGACAATTGGTCAATGTGCGCACTGAGACCTGAGTGATAACCCAAAAAAATGCAAATATGAAAAAGACCGAATCAATTGAAAAAGACGCTTTGACTGAAATGATGAGTCCGAGCGTATCGCCATCGGCAGCGAGAGATGCCGAAGTTAAAAAGAGTGTTGAATTGGCATTGCAGGATTATACGCCAAAGAATGGTATTGCAGATACTGTAATCGATGAGGAGGCAGTAGCCGAGCCACAATCCGTTATGGATGTTTCAATCATTACAGAGGAGCCGCCAACCATCCAACGCAGAGTAAGTAGCAAGCAACGCAAGCTCTCGTTGGAGGAGTACCGCAATGCCTATCTGAAAGTCCCTACTATTATTGACCGCAAGCCTGTATTTGTCAGTTGCGAGGTAAGGGACAGACTTGAAGATTATGTCCGCAAACTCGGAGGTCGCAAGATGAGTGTTTCGGGCTTGCTTGAGAACATCGCCCGTCAGCATCTTGATACTTACAATGCCGACTTCGAACAGTGGAGAAAATTGTGATGTAAGGCTGCATGCCGTAATGCCGACCATACAGCATGTCGGCAGGCAGGCTGTCCAGCCTGCGATAAAGCGAGAACCCGAGAGTGCGAGAGGTCGGAAGCACGGAATAACGGAAGCAACCGATATACCGCTCACGGTACCATTATCAGCGACTGAAAAAGGCACTCTCAGCCATCGAAAACCACCAATGACGGCGGATGCAGCAAGACCTCAGTCTTGGGGTGTAGCGAGGTTATCTTTCGGGATGCCGAAAAATGTCGGACGAGCCGCCATTGCACCCGAAAAACCTCGCTCCACCCTTAAGGTGGAGGCAATCAGCTCCCGATGGTCGCAGATTGTGAAAAGCCAAATTGAAAATCAATAACCAAGTAAAAAATCGCAATGATGAATAATAAGAAAATAACGAAACTCAAGCCCAGAGGCAGACCACAGGTAAGCACTCTGAAACGACTTACAAAATCAGTAACGGTTAAGTTCTCAAAGCCCGACTATGAGAAACTACGCCATCGAAGTAAGAACGCCAATCGGACGCTTGCCGAGTATATTCGAGATGCTGCTTTTGAAGCACGCATAGTAGCCAAACATTCGGCTGAGGATGCAGCCGTAATTCGCAACCTTACGGGTATGGCAAACAACCTCAATCAGCTAACAAAGCTATCGCATCAGACGGGATTCTATCGGACAAAGAATATAGTGATGGAAGTTCTTGAAAAACTCAAGTCAATAATGAGCGACTACAAAGCCGAAGAAAGGAGGTGCAGATGATAGGCAAAATCAAGAAGGGAAAATCCTTTGGTGGCTGCATACGATATGTGATGGGTAAAGACAATGCCGAAATCATTTCGTCTGACGGTGTACTGCTCGGAACAAACAAGGAGATGATTGATAGTTTCAACTGTCAGTGTCTCTTAAATCCGAAGATTAAGCAACCGTTAGGACACATTGCAATCAGTTTTAAGCCGGAAGATGCACCACGATTAACCGATGAGTTTATGGCTAAAATCGCATTGGAGTATATGGAATTGATGGGCATTAAGAATACCCAATTCATCTTGGTAAGGCATCATAACACCGACAATCCGCATTGTCATTTGGTATATAATCGTATAAACTACGATGGCAAAGTAATCTCTTCGCAGAACGATTTTAAGCGAAATGAGATTGCCACAAAGAGACTAAAAGACCAATACGGATTGACCTACGCAGAGGACAAAAGCAAGACCAATGTGAGGAAACTCCACAATCCTGAACGGGTGAAGTATGAGATTCACAATGCTGTTAAGGCTGCATTGAAACGATGCAGAACTTGGGAGGAGTTTAATGAGGAGTTGAAACGCAGAGGCATTCACTTGGAGTTTGCATTTAGGCGAATTAACACTCGTGCCGTGGATGATATACAAGGCATACGATTCATAAAGGACGGGCTTACATTCAAGGCTTCCGATGTCAGCCGACAGTTCAGTTATTCAAAACTTAACGCACAATTAAGTTGGGATATGCCGAAAATCCAGACCGAAATTGAGGCTAAGCAGCAACCGATAAGACAAGAGGTAGAGCAAAATCACAGCGTTACGGATAGCTTAATTGAAAGCAATGGATTGGGCTTATTGACTCCATCGGATGCTCCACCGGAGGAAGAGCAAGTACCTTCTTGGCAGAAACAAAAGAAGAAGGAGCGAAAAAAGAATCGAGGAATAAGATTCTAAACAAACAATTTTTTCACACTTAAAACAACATTGATATGAACAACAAAAATTATAAAAACGACAATGAGTCGTTCATGGAAGGCATCTACGGATGCTTGGAGAGAATTGAAACAGGTATAAACGAATTGCAGAAGGCTAAAACAAGTGATGCTAATCCCATTGTTCGCAATGAGGATAACACTGCATTAGTACAGGAAATTAAGACTGCCGTTGATAGTTGTAACAAAGAACGTCTTGAAGAAACGAATGCAAAATTGACAAAGTTCATCAAAGCAATATTCAATGATTATGCGAGAATCTTCAATCAAATGGATGTCCTGATAAAAAAAGAACATCCCGACTTTGAGGGCGTAAAACAACAACTTGCAGAGGCTATCGACAAGATGGATGAGATAAAGGTAAAGCACAACATTGACGAGAAACGACACTCGTTTGCCCTTTATACAAAAGAGTCTTGGATTCTTCTGTCTATGATTATTATCCTTATGGTAGCTGGAGCATCGGCAATATACCATTTGTCAAGACCGAATGTTCAGAGGGATGATGATGCCCTCAAATATCGCTATATCAAGATGAAAGGCGATGCATCGGCAGAGCAGATAGCGACATTGGAGGACATCTTCGAACTCAACCGAAATGACCAAAAGATTGAGCAGATGCGTAACGATGTGGGGACCTACGAAGAGGCTGTTCGCAAACAAGCAGCCCTTGCCGAGCAAGCACGATTGAAAGAGCAGGCTGCAAGGGAACAAGAGAGCAAAGCCAAATCTATCAAGGAGAAGCAAGAGCCAAAGGATAACCCAAACAAAAAATCAAAACCATGAGCCTATGGCAAGTATCAAGGTAAAGTTTAGACCCTCGACAAATGAGAACAAGGAGGGAACAATCTATTATCAAATCATTCAGAATCGTGTAATCCGTCAACTAAAGACGGATTACCGACTCTTTACGTACGAATGGAATGAGGAGGAGAACGCAATAAACACTACCAACAGCAGCCGACTTAACTATCTTCAATCCATCGAAGAGCGTATAGATTGGGATATTAAGCGACTGCAATCCATCATTAATCACTTAGAGAATAAGCGAGTAAAATACAATGCCGATGATATTATCTCAACCTTTCAAAAGCAAGCTAACGAGCAATCTCTGCTCAACTTTATGCAGGGTGTTATTGCCCAGTTGCAACAGATGGGCAGGCAACGCACTTCGGAAACCTATCGTTGTACACTTAAAAGTTTTATGCAATTTCGGGAGGGTAAAGATGTACTATTGGAGGATATTGACTCGGACTTAATGATGATGTATGAGGCTTATTTACGAGGTAAAGGACTGACCAAGAATAGCACCTCGTTCTATATGCGAATACTCCGAGCAGTATATAATCGTGCTGTTGAAAAGGATTTAACCACTAATCGAAACCCATTCAAACACGTTTATACAGGTATTGATAAGACTATAAAGCGAGCCATTCCATTAAAGGCAATCAAGCAAATTAAGAACCTCGACCTTTCATTGCAACCATCATTGGACTTTGCTAGGGATATGTTCTTGTTTTCGTTTTATACTCGTGGTATGTCATTTATTGATATGGCATACCTCAAGAAGAAAGACCTATCTAATGGCATACTATCATATCGCAGACGCAAAACAGGGCAACAACTTTTTATCCGTTGGGAAAAGTGTATGCGGGAGATTGTAGATAAATACGATACAGATTACTACAGCCCATATTTGTTACCCATTCTCAAATATCCATACGATAGAAGCCAATATAAGAATATGCTTTATCGTACCAATAAGTCGCTTAAAGAGATAGCGAAAATGGTTGGGTTATCCATTCCTCTAACCCTATATGTTGCTCGTCATTCGTGGGCGAGTATTGCCAAGAGCAAGAATATTCCTATTTCGGTTATCAGCGAAGGTATGGGACACGACTCGGAAATGACGACACAAATCTATCTGGCATCATTGGATAATGCCGTAGTCGATAGAGCAAATGCTCAGATATTAAAGGATTTGTAAGAAGCGAAGATGTTTAGCAAAATGATTGCTCTCTATGTAAGAGATACTTAATTTACTGCAAAATTACGAAAAAATGCTGGAATAACCTCGGGAAATTGGAGAAATGACGCTAAATGACTTTATACCAATGTCGTTACGGTGTCAGATGAGGACAAACCGAAAAAGCAGAAAATGCAAGAAAAAGCAGAATATAGCAGGAGAACGGTTTGCAAATCATTACCCAAGAAGATGTAAGATTTAACACATGTAGGACGCTATTGCACCGTTTGTCTCCGTTTTGCGTATCAAGGTTTAACTCGTTGATATTTAACTTTGCAAACAAAAAAACGAGTATGGCAAGAAGTACATTCAAAGTGCTGTTCTACGTGAACGGCAGCAAGGAGAAAAACGGCATTGTCCCCATCATGGGACGAGTGACAATCAACGGTTCTGTGGCACAGTTCAGTTGCAAGCAGAACATCCCGAAAACGCTTTGGGATGCGAAAGGCAACCGAGCCAAAGGAAAGAGCATTGAAGCGAGGGACATCAACCACGCTTTGGACAACATCAAGGCGCAAATCATCAAGCACTACCAGCGCATTTCAGACAGAGAAGCGTATGTTACGGCAGAAATGGTGCGCAACGCCTATCAAGGAATCGGCAGCGAGTATGAAACATTGCTCGGAGCGTTTGACAAGGACAACGCCACGTTTCAAAAGCGGGTGGGTACTGACCGTGTAAAAGCCACTTACATGGCAAGAGTTCGTGCAAGAAACCATGTGGCGGCATTCATCAAGGCGAACTACAAGCGAAGCGACCTGTCTATGCTTGAACTTACTCCCGACTTCATCAAGGAGTTTGCTGTGTTCCTTTCCACTGACAGAGGATTGCAGAACGGCAGCATCTGGACTAACTGCATGTGGTTGAAAGGTGTGGTCATGCGTGCGCACTTCAACGGACTGATACCGAGAAATCCGTTTGCCCAATTCCATATAAGCCCTAACATAAAGGAACGTGAGTATCTGACGGAAGAAGAACTGAAAACATTGATGACACACGAATTTGTGGATGCCAAACTTTCCTACATCCGTGACATCTTTGTTTTCGCCAGCTTTACCGCACTGTCATTCGTGGATGTCAAGGAACTTACCACTGATGATATAGTGGAGGTGAATGGTGAGAAGTGGATATTATCCAAGCGGCACAAGACCAAAATCCCCTTCCAAGTGAAATTGCTTGACATCCCTTTGCAGATTATCAAGCGTTACGAGGAGTTCCAAACAGACAAGTCCGTTTTTCCGAATTTGAACTATTGGTCTATATGCAAGCCATTGAAAAAGATGATAAAAGAGTGCGGAATCACAAAGGACATCTCATTCCATTGCGCCCGTCATGGGTTCGCTACACTTGCTCTAAGCAAAGGTATGCCGATTGAAAGTGTCAGCCGTGTGTTGGGACATACGAATATCGTTACTACCCAGATCTATGCGAAGATAACAACGCAGAAGATAGACCACGACCTTACAATGTTCGGTGACAAACTGAACCAATATTTTGGAAACACGACAATGGCATAGGACTATGGAAAGAAACATTATAAGAATAGACGAGTTCAGCAATGTGACTTTACCGAATGACATAACCAATGTATGGATGAACGAAGCCGAATCGTTGGATTTGTTCGGTGTTACCGCCCCGACCATTCGGGCAGGGCTAAAGGCTCTTTGCAAGAGTGACGTGTTAAGGGAGTACGAGATAAAGCGTACCGTACGCCTATCCGACAAGTGCAGCATGGAACTTTACAACCTTGAAACGATAATCGCCCTCGCTTTCCACTTCGGCACATTCGGAGCGAAGCAGGTACGCAACGCCATCTTGAAAAGACTGTACTTGCGAAAAGAGAAACAAGCCATCTTCTTTTCGCTGAACAATGCCGATATAGCCAAGCCCCAATACCTCTCGTAGATTTGGATGAGAGACTGACATAATGCAGTCAGTAAATCTGTACAACAATACGACAGATACTCTGATTTTTCCCGAAAAGCGTTATCCAACCATTCGCTTTTCGGGAGTTTTTTTCGTCTTTTCAATCCGACTCCATTGCTAAACCATTGAAAGTTTTTGTCACGAGGGGCTTTTTTCTATATTCTGCTATATTTTGCGTAACAACTTATCCGTTAAATGCTTATACTTTTGCGGCTAGTGTTTTTCAAACTTAAAACCATTTGATTATGTCAGCTAACAAACAACAAGACAGCCACAAACCGCCATCAGATGGCAGCGTGGCAAAAGAAGAGTTCATCCGTGTGGGAACAACGCTCTACAAGATTGTGGAACAGCCAAGACTGAACGGAGGGTATGTAAAGAAACGCATCGCGTGGAACAACGAGACCCTGCGCCAGGACTACGGTAAAGACTATATTGGCAGCGTTCCCAAGTATGACGGTTTCTGCACCGTACCCGAACATATCGGCTACCGCCCCGTGGTCGGTAAGTTCCTTAACCTCTATGAACCGATAGACCATCAACCAAAGGAAGGGGATTTCTCGCATATCCAATCATTGGTACGGCACATCTTCAGGGAACAATACGAGTTAGGAATGGACTATCTGCAGTTGCTCTACCTGCAACCCATTCAGAAGTTGCCTATCCTGCTGTTGGTATCGGAAGAACGCAACACGGGCAAGAGTACGTTCCTGAACTTTCTGAAAGCCCTCTTTCAGAACAATGTCACGTTCAACACCAACGAGGACTTCCGCAGCCAGTTCAATTCCGATTGGGCAGGAAAACTCCTTATTGTGGTGGATGAGGTGCTGCTCAACCGCAGGGAAGACAGCGAGAGGTTGAAGAACCTCAGTACTACACTCTCCTACAAAGTGGAAGCCAAAGGCAAAGACCGTGACGAGATAGCGTTCTTCGCCAAGTTCGTGCTCTGTTCCAACAACGAGTATCTGCCCGTAATCATAGATGCAGGAGAAACGCGTTATTGGGTGCGCAAGATAGACCGCTTGCAGTCCGATGACATCGACTTCCTGCAAAAGTTGAAAACGGAGATACCTGCCTTTCTCCATTTCCTGCAACACAGACAGCTATTCACCGAAAAAGAAAGCCGTATGTGGTTTGCTCCCTCATTGCTACATACCGAAGCCTTGCAAAAGATTATCCGCAGCAACCGCAACCGATTGGAGATAGAGATGCACGAACTGATACTTGACATCCTGGACAGTGTCGGCACGGACACTTTCTCGTTCTGTTACAACGACCTTCTTCTTTTGTTGATACACTCACAGGTAAAGGTAGAGAAGCACCAAGTCCGTAAGGTATTGCAGGAGTGTTGGAAACTAACACCTGCACCGAATACACTTACTTACACCACCTATCAAGTGGACTATACCCGAGAGTGTCGCTATTCTCCCATACGGAAGATAGGACGGTTCTATACCGTAACAAGAGAACAGTTGACAGCACTCTGATTATTTTGATGAAATGATGAATAAGCATATAACCATACTGATATATAAAGGTTTGTACTCTCATCAAACACTCATCAAAAACAACTTGCTGATGAAAAGAGAAAAACAGGTCAGACAGACCATGCCCTATAAGGCAAATGATGATTTTCTCTTTTGGTAAGTGCTTTGATGAAGCAACGATGAGAACGTATAAGATTGCTATCCAATAGTTTGGCATACACACTCATCAATTCATCGGTTTTTCAATCATCATCAAACCATAGGGAAATTATGAACATACAGGAAGTAAAGAACATACGCATTGCAGACTACCTGCAAAGTTTGGGCTACTCGCCCGTCAAACAACAAGGCAACAGCCTTTGGTACAAATCACCGTTGAGAGAGGAAAAGGATGCCTCTTTCAAGGTAAACACCGAGCTTAACAAGTGGTACGATTTCGGACTCGGAAAAGGCGGCAATATCATTGCTTTGGCAGAGGAACTATACGCAACCGACTATGTGCCTTATCTGCTCAACAAGATAGCGGAGCGAGTACCGCACATCCGTCCAATATCTTTCTCTTTTCGCCAGCAGCCATCCGAACCGAGTTTCCAATATTTGGAGGTGGGAGAACTTACCCATCCTGCATTGCTCGGTTACTTGCAAGAAAGGAGAATAAACACCGACTTGGCAAGATTGGAATGCAAGGAACTGCACTTCATTCATAACGGCAAGCCTTATTTCGCCATCGGTTTCCCGAATGTGGCAGGAGGATATGAGGTGCGCAACCGTTTCTTCAAGGGCTGTATCGCACCGAAAGGCATCAGCCATATCCGTCAGCAGGGAGAACCAAGAGGGAAGTGTCTCGTGTTCGAGGGTATGACGGACTACCTTTCATTCCTCACCTTGCGGATGAAGAACTGCCCGAGCATGCCAAACCTTGACGGACAGGATTATATCATCCTCAATTCGGTTGCCAATGTTTCCAAAGCCATGGATGTACTGCACGGGTACGAGCGTATCCACTGTCTGCTTGACAATGACGAGGCTGGAAAAAATGCGTACTTGGAATTGGCAAGAGAGTTCAGCGGACGTATCCAGGACTTCTCCGACAACTACAACGGACATAAAGACCTTAACGATTACCTGTGCGGCAAGCACATGTCTCAATCGGCAGAGCCGATAAAAGAGAAGAAGCAACTCCAATCCGCAAGGCGGATGATACAGCCACCGAAAAAGAAAGGGTTGAAAATGTAGTGGAAAGTATGCTTGCAGCGGCACGGTTATTTACCGATGGAAATACCATAGCTTATTAGGGAATTTTCCGAGCCGCATTGCAGGCAACGCTGAAAATTCCCCAATAAGCCAAAGAGGTTGCACCTCTCTGGACTCTCCAAGACCAACGGAAACAGCCGTACAAAAGCAATAATCAAACGATGTTTCACAAGCAAAATAAGAAAGGAATTATATATGGGATTCGTAGTATTACACATGGAAAAGGCGCACGGTTCCGACAGCGGAACAACCGCCCATATCGAGCGTTTCATCATTCCGAAGAACGCAGACCCCACACGCACGCACCTTAACCGAAAACTCATCACATACCCTGATGGGATAAAAGACCGCACGGCAGCCATTCAAAAAAGATTGGAAGAAGCGGGACTTACACGTAAAATCGGGAATAACCAAGTTCGGGCTATCCGTATCAACGTGTCGGGAACGCACGAGGATATGAAGCGTATCGAAAAGGAGGGCAGACTTGATGAATGGTGTGCCGACAATATGAAATACTTTGCCGAGCTGTTCGGCAGGGAGAATATCGTGGCTGCACATCTGCACAGGGACGAGGAAACGCCACATATACACGTTACCCTCGTCCCGATTGTCAAGGGAGAACGTAAGCGCAAGAAACGTGAAGAACAAGCGAAGAAACGCTACCGCAAGAAACCAGCCAATACCGTCCGTTTGTGTGCAGATGACGTTATGACACGCTTGAAACTGAAATCCTACCAAGACAGTTACGCTGTAGCAATGGCAAAATACGGTATGCAACGTGGCATAGACGGTTCACAGGCTCGTCACAAGTCCACGCAACAGTATTATCGTGACATACAAAAACTTGCCGACAGCTTGAAATCGGAAGTCGTGGATTTGCAGGAGCAGAAAACCGAAGCAGAGCAGGAACTCAGACGAGCCAAGAAAGAAGTACAAACCGAGAAACTGAAAGGCGCAGCCACCACAGCAGCGACCCACATTGCAGAAAGTGTCGGTTCTCTTTTCGGAAGTAACAAGGTCAAAACTTTGGAACGCAGGAACGAGGATTTGCAAGACCGCATCCTTGAACTTGAAGAAGAAGCACGGCAAAGGGAACTGCAACAGGCAAAGAACATACAGGAAATATCGGATGCCTACGAACAGCGACACCGAAAACTGTCCGAGTTCGTGGATTATGTCAAGCACTATTTCCCGTATGTGGAGAAACTAATGCCTACTATCAAGTTCCTGCGTGATACGCTGAACTTTGGTGATGCCGTTATTAGAAAGTTGTGCATGTTCAAGGATGTTTCCATCAAAGGCGAACTCTACTCTTGCGAGTTTAACCAATATTTCAAGGCGGACAAAACGATATGCTCACTAAAAGAGGACAAGGAGGGAAAATTCAACCTCCACATAGATGGCGTTTCACATGTCAGTTGGTTCAGACGAAAGAAAGAGGAGTTTATGGAGAAGCTGAGACCACAAGTGAGAATACAAAATCGGGATATTAAGCTGTAAATCATAATAAAGTCCGTGATAGTTGAATGATGTATCACGGATTTTTTGTACTTTTGCAGTGGATTGAGGTGACTCTTTCCAAGACATATTGGAAAAAGAAGAAGCGTTATGCTTATCTTGTTAATGGAAACCTGAGAAATTTCTAATTACGAACAAGGATAGCATAGTGGTTCTCACGCTATAGCGTGGGCTGCTATTACTATATCTGTTCGTAAAGGTTTTCTCAGGACCTCCATTAAAGACATAGTTGCATTGCAGTTCACGCTTCGTGCATAAATAAAGGTCTTTGAGGACTGCCAAAGACGGCAGATGTACGACTATGGTAGATATTAAAATTCCCATTGTGGAACTTGCAGAAGATAAGTTTCAAGTTTCAATAGATACAAGCTTGTATGCTAAAGAAGTAATAACAGCAGCTATCTATAAATTATCCCATTTATTCTATATTCATCAACAGACGGACACTTGTAATCAAACACTTGTAAATGTTATCTTTGAATCAAAAGATAACAGCAAGGTAACTGAGGTGATTCCGAAACAGTTTTGCAATGAATTGATAGACCAACAGATTCGTTATAATACAAATGTTCAGTTTGGTCATATTCGTGATATGATAGTTCAAGAAGCGTTCAAACCTGTAACAAAATGATGAATTATGGCTTATCAACTACTACCATTCCGTTTTGAACGATTCAATGATAATCAGTATCTTCTAACAAATGAAGTAGGAGAATATGTATTCTTGTCAAATGATGATTTTTATGCCTTTGTTAATGGCAAGTTGGACGAACATAGCGCATTGTTCTATGACCTTGCTTCCAAACAAATAGCAACAACTGACAAGGTAGAAGATGTGGTGCAGATGCTTGCCACTAAGTTTAGAACGAAGAAAAGTATCTTGCGTGATTTCACTTCGTTGCACATGATTGTACCAACACTACGTTGTAATTCAAGCTGTATTTATTGTCAGGTTGCCCGTAAAAACATGGATGACCATTCTGCCGATATGACTAAAAAGACAGCAAAAAATGTAGTAAAAACCATATTCCAATCTCCATCGCCTTGCATCAAAATAGAGTTTCAAGGTGGAGACCCATCAACAGACTTCAATATGGTAAAGTATATCATTGAAGAAGCTAAATGGCAAAACTTGTTCAAAAAAAGAGAATTGGATTTTGTAATCTGTACGAACCTTACTCTACTTAACGAGGATATGGTGATGTACTTGAAGAAACATAAATGTATGATTTCTACATCTCTTGATGGTCCCAAAGATTTGCACGACATGAATCGCCCTTTACAAAATAAGGATTTAGACCATCATGCCATTTTTGAGAAGAACCTTGCTATGATAAGGAATATATGGGGAGATAACGAGTGTGTTTCTGCATTGATGACCACCTCCAAATATAGTTTGGGATGTTTCAAGGAGATTATAGATGAATACATAAGATTGGGATTCAATAATATATTTCTGCGCTCCCTTAATCCTTACGGATTTGCTAAGCAATATAAGGAAAAGATAGCATATCCGGTTGAAGAGTTTATCGCCAATTATAAGGAGGGACTGGATTACATCATAGAATTAAATAAGCAGGGAACTTTCTTTGTAGAGGGATTTGCTGCATTATTGCTGAAACGAATGCTGACTCCGTTTGCAACCGGTTTTGTGGATTTGCAGTCGCCTGCCGGAGTGGGTATAGCTGGAGCAATCTACGACTATGACGGAAATGTGTATGTTTCTGATGAAGCTCGTATGATGGCACGTTTCAAAAACTACTATTTTAGATTGGGCAATGTAAACGAAAACAGCTATCAAGAAATGTTTAATGGGGAATTACTTCATCATATCATTGCTTCTGCTTGTAACGAATGCTTGCCTGTCTGTGCAGAATGTGTATTTCAACCTTATTGCGGTGCAGATCCGGTACGTAATATGTCAGAGCAAGGCGATATGGTAGGTTTCCGACCAACAAACGAAATGTGTAAGAAGACGAAAGCGATTATACATTACTTGTTTGAGTTGTTGCAGAAGCACGACCCAGAGATAAACAGAATATTTTGGTCTTGGTTAAATTGATTGAACGATGAAACAGATTCAAGGAACTTCATATAACATCGAAGATGATATAGTTGGACGTATAACCTTTGGCAAGAATAACTTGTTTGGTCGTTCCAACGATATATTGGTATGCAAAGATGCAAGTAAACCCTCTATCGGATATTTGGCTACCATTACGGAAACAACATCGTTTGTAAGTAAAGGGAAACCGTATTGTGTAGTTGAGAATGTCGGAACTTTCCAAGAAGGAGATGTGGTTGTTATCAACAAGCAAGGAGAAATTATATTCGTGTATGAAATACTCTCTAATCACAATGCTTTAATGGCTACAGAGCGTTGTAACCACCGTTGCATTATGTGTCCGCAACCTCCTATTTTGCAGGAAAAAGATAAGACCCCGTTCAATTTGAAACTTATTTCCTTATTTGACAAAAACACACAGGAAATAGGTATAACAGGAGGAGAGCCAACTCTTATTGGCGATAATCTCTTTACGCTGATAAACCATATCAAGAAAGAATTGCCTCATACAGCAATCAGCATTCTGTCAAATGGAGTAAAGTTTGCGGATAAGGAATACGCAATGAAGTTAGCTAAATGCAGACACCAAGATTTGCAAATAGACATACCTTTATTCTCAGATATTGCGGAAGAACACAACCGTATTGTAGGAGCTAAAACATTCTACAAGACAGTTCAAGGATTGTATAATTTGGCGTTATTCCATCAACGCATAGGATTACGTATGGTCATTCATAAACAGACCTACAAGCGACTTCCTCAATTTGCGGACTTCATCTATCACAATTTCCCTTTTGTTGCCCAAATCGCCTTTATGCAAATGGAAACAACCGGATTGGCAAAAGAAAACTTTGATGATTTATGGATAGACCCCTACGATTATAATGACGAATTGCGAGAAGCGGTCTTATTGCTTGCAGATAGAGGCATGAAACCATATATTTACAATGCGCAGCTATGTGTATTGCCTGAAGATATACGTTGTTATGCCCAGCAATCAATTTCTGATTGGAAAGATATTTATATCTCAGAATGTGAGGGGTGTGTATTAAAAGGTCAGTGTGCAGGATTTTTTGAATCTAATAGGCAGGCGCACAGCTCGCACATTATGAAAATAGAACATATATCATCCGATATATCGTGTTAGATAACTGAATGTTTAACTTTAAAAAGGAGGTATCAATGAAGAGACTCTTGTTCTTTGCGGTTTCTGCAATTCTTGCAGGTGCAAGCTATTGTTCCTCTGTTAGCGAGAAGATTGTTGCTAAGGTAACCAACAGCGACACTCAAATCGAACAACAGCAGGAACAGACATTGGTGCTAGAACAGTCCTCTGCCGAGTTTAAATTACTCGCAAGCCACAGTTCGCACAGCAGCCATAGCTCGCACAGCTCACACAGTTCTCATCGCTCCCATAGTTCACACTATTCGAGCAGATAAAGACTACTGATTAAAAGGACCATTTTTAAGTGGTTAATTACTAAATTTACCCCTCCAGTATAGTATCTGGTGGGGTAATTTAGTATTATTATACTTCTCATTTCTTGAAGCTTATATCATTTAACCGTAAAAAAACAACAGAATATTTTGTAGTTTATCAAATAATGTCTATCTTTGCAGCGTAAATAAATACACATAAAGATGTGTGGGTCTATCCACAACTATTAAGATAATCAAAAGTAAACAATAGGGATTCTCATTAGATTATTGAGAATCCTTTTTTATTAACATAAATTATTTACGCTATGAGTAAAAAAACTTTTGTATCGGCACTCTTTACGTTTGCCTATTTTCCAAACTATGACAAGGCTGTTGAGTATTTGGCAGAGAACCTTGCAGACCCTGAAGATTGGGAGTTTTCAGATGCCAGTAAAAAGAACTATTCTATTTTGAAGAACTATCTAGAACATATTTTTAGAAAAGTTCAATCAGAAAGAAAAGTTACTTATACTAGTACTAATTCTCATGCATGTTTCAATACGGGACTTGTTACAAAAAACTTAGAGCCGATATATGCTTATTTTGAGGCATATCGCAAGCCACAGCCAGGGAAAGACTATCCTCAATTCTGTTTTAAGGCTTTTTTAAAAGAAAGTGATATTCAGTTTTTGAAGACATTCCCGAGTAACCATCCTGATATTGCAGACTTCTTTCAGAAGCCCGAAGATTTGATTTTCAATCCTCGTTGCAAGCTCATACCTCAGTTAGACCATATCATAGATGATAACCTAACCCGTTTCCCCGCCCATATTCAAGCGTTGGATCCTGGTGAGATTCGCCGTAGATTAGATGGTGCTATTGAAGAGGTTAAGAAAAGAGTGAAAACTAACTATAAGTTAGCTGTTCCCCAATTCTACAATAATCGTATTCAACTATTGTTGCCATTGAATCTTACGCCAGGTTCTCCTAATCCAGATTTAGCATTAGCTATTCATAAAATTAGTGATGATACATATACTGCTCGTACATGTCTTACACTAAAAATGGCATATAACAATGCTCGCTTGATTGTAAAGCCTCAGAGTGCTTGGTTGAAACCATAGTTTGAAGTTTTTTGAGAGTGCAATTTGCACTCTCTTTTTATTTAAAATCTTTCTTAAAAATTCAACTATTATTGTCTTGAATTTTCTACCTTTGCACTTGAAAGAGTTACTTGAAACGCAAATCAAGGCAGAACGTAGCAAATGGCACAGTTGCCAAGTCATTACCTCAAAATCGGGTAATTCTCCCAAAGTCCTTTGTATAAGGAATTAACAAAGGTATTCCAAACTTACGCAAAAATTTTGTTCAACTTAGGATTATTTATGTGTAATACTAGGTTTTTCGGGACTAAACCTACTCTTGTCTTTGGTTTCTTACTTTTGTTCTTTTGAGAATCTTTTGGTTCATTATTTATTTGAGATTTCTCATCTTCGTTTACGATGTCCTGTATGCCCCATTGTTCAGAAGTCTCGTTAGACAAATCCGGCTTCTGATCTTTGCTAAAACTATCTATGTACTGTTTCCTTTTTTCTCTATTATAGATGTCGGCAACCTTAAACTCAGGATTTAAAATATCAGTAACAACTTTCAATAATCCCTTAATAACTTCAGAAACTTGAATCTTTGAAACCAATGTTCCGTTATTGATTTCTAAACCAAGATGTTCTCTGACATATGGATCGGACATCAAACGTTGTAGGTTTGTAATATTGAGTTTTGATAATGAATCTTTGATATCTTCTGGAACATTGTCTTGAGATCTCAACAATGTAATAATCTGCAATGGAATTGATGATTTTCCTTCAGTCTTCTCTTCAAATCTTTGTTTTTGTTGAGCATTCCAAGTAACAGTACCAACACCATTCAGCTCTCCGGAATGTTTACGCTTTATCCATATATCAGCCTCTGCAGGATTTTCAAACACAGCACAACTAATGCTCTTTAACTCTGAAACAATATTTGCTTTATCTTTTTGTAGTTTTTGGAATTTCTTCCTTAAAGAAGCATACTTATCATCAATAAGAGTTGGATTGTTTAATAACTTTAGTGATGTAATTCGTCTGTTACCCTCAAGTACAGTGTACTTGCTATTATCTTCACTAGGAGTTACGATGATTAAATCAACAGGACTAAGCCCATTAGTAACAATGTCATCAACAAGAGAATATAACTTATCCTCTTGATCCTCGACCATCTTATCTATCGCCTCTTTTTGTGATGATAGTGGTTCAAATCTATAATTCTCTGTATTGACAAACAAAGAAGTTAATTTTATAGTTTTTATAATCATAGTAACATAAAGTGTATATTACGCTTTGCGTAAGTTACTCATTTTTAATGAATTTGATTCAGTTTGCCCAATAAATAATAATTTTACCCGCTTTATATGATTTATATATGTTGTAATTCGAATACAATTCCTATCTTTGCATCAAGAAATAAGCGTTCTTTTCAATAATGCAGAATAAGACGGATAAGGGAACTTTGCTCGTTTCTAAATCGTTGCCTGTCGCAAATTCAAATTCTGTAAATCGTTTGTTTTCAGCGAGAAAGAAGAAGTGCTATGACTCGCGCAGTGGAAAGTCAAGTTTTTGTTGACGCCCGCCGCCAGGCTCCAGCGTTGCAGTTCCAGAGAAGTCCATGATCCGTAGGTAAACCCCGTAAATACGATGTCGTCCGGATTGCCTCTTTCTCCGAGATATTTCTCCGCCTGCGAAGAAATGTCGAGGTATTCCTGTCCCTTGGTTTTCCGCTGTTTGAACACGATCCGCGTGTACTTCCCGAATTTCTGCACTTCACCCCATGTCAGTTTCTGTATGTCGCTTTTACGCAGCCCGGTCAGACACGAGAAGAGGAACGCACGTTTCAGTACAGGGTAGCGGCAAGGAGTCGCTGCCAATTTCTTTACCTCGTCCAGCGTCAGGTAATCGCGTTTGACTTCTTCCTCCTTGAATCCTTCGATTCCGCGCAGCGGGTTTACCGGTATGATTTGGTCGTCGTATGCCTGATTGATGCAAGCACGCAGCTTGTTGAAGTAGGATACCTTGGAGTTCTGCGACAGCCCTTGGAATGTGTCGCGTTCACGGCGGGGTCCGACACGCTTGTGCGTATCTTTCTCCACGTTGTTCAGAAACTCTTTGAATCCCGTGATAAATTCCGGTGTTACTTCCCGGAAGGTGGTTTTCTCGTCGCAATAGATTTCAAGGTAGCGGAGGCAGCTTCTCCAGTTGCCCCAGTTGCCTTGCGATTCCGGATTCTTACGCCGTTCCTCCACCATCTTGCGATAGTATTCCAAAAAGGGCGTGTTCTCCTTGAACTGGCGCGTGAAGGTATATTCGCCGTTCTGTATTTCGATCAAACGTTTGGACTTGACGGCTTGTGCTGTAGCCAGCGTTTGACGGTTCTGTTCGCGTTCCAACGGAGTTTTGGCATCTATCAGGTAGAGCTTCAAATACTCCTTGTGGCGTCTGCCGTTTCTACAGATGTCAAGATACAGGCTTACGTTGCCGTTCGACAACTTCTTTTCCCGAAGCCTGACGGGTTCTTTTTGGGTAGTGGTCGTTTTAGCCATAGTCTGCTTTCTCCTTTTAATAATTATACGAAGAACTCTTTTATTGCTGTATCCCGTTCCCGGGGGACAGTTTTTTGTCCCCCGCACTCTTTTCGGGGGACGAACTGGGGACAAAAATACAATAAAAATGAGAAAACAAACAAGACAATCGAAGAAAAAGAGAAAATGAATTATCCTCCGAACGTACTGATATATTGTGATTTATAGGTAGGGTATTTGCTCTTCTTTAGCTCTTCTTTTCACGGCATCATTTTCCGGAGGGGAATACGAGAACCATTCGGGTGGCATGAACCTGTTTACCCCCGAAGGTCCGGCAGTGGACGCTGAGGAGGAAGCCTTCATCCGGGCGATGCAACGCAAGAAGAAAAAGAAGAAGCGCAAGGGCTTGGGAATGT
>ULNG01014894.1_pt1 | contig 30798 bp, 37 predicted proteins | sample 1951861 | NCBI WGS metagenome assembly ULNG01 (sample SAMEA4835571, study PRJEB28245) | human gut metagenome | biome: gut microbiome; material: fecal sample | place: Denmark | collected 2008 | reverse complement strand
TCTCAAGGTTATACATCAGGTATTAATGATGGTATTTCTAAAGGAGAAAATAAAAAATCTATAGAAATTGCCAAAAACATGTTAAATAAGAATATGTCTATAGAAGAGATATCAGATATTACATGCTTATCAATTGAAGAGATTAATAAATTAACAAAATAAAATGTATTGTAAAGAGTGTTGTAAAGCATTCTTTTTTTTATTTACATATATATTTATTTTTGTTAAACTTAAGATAATGATAGGAGGAATAAAAATGGAAAAAAATAATAAAGGATTAATTATTCTAGTAGTTATTTTAATTATTATGGTATTATCTCTTGGAGGATATATAGTTTATGATAAACTAATAGATAATAATAAAAATGATGTGGTGGATAAAACAGATGATAAAGTAGATAATAATGATGATGATAATAAGGTAGTTCAAGATACTAAAGAAGAAAGTATTTTAGGTGATTATTTTGGAACAAAAGTAATTAACATTGATCAAACGCATATAACAACAGAAGTTAGCATGAGATTAATTGATGAAAATAATGCTATGCTAAAGGTATCTATTCCAGAGGTAGATGTAAGTACATATCTTGGAACATATACTAAAATGGAAGATGGAACACTTAATTTCTCATTTAACAAAATAATTTGGAATTCAGGTGAAGTAACTGCTTTAACTCCAGTAAAAAATATTTCTTTAAAAGAAAATAATAAAGAATATACTTATGAAATGAAAAATAGTTTAACAAGCAGTTCAGATACAGTATTATTATCAAAAACAACATCTTCAGAAGTAAAAAAAGATTTAGATGATGCATATCAAACTTTAAATAATAATTAAAATATATGAAGCATAAATGCTTCTTTTTTCTTTCTTTATATGTTAAAATTAATAATGTAGGTGAAGAAAATGGATAATGTATATTTAATATATGGTGATGAAGAATTTTTAATAGATAAAGAAATAAAAAATATTATTAATAAATTTAATTCAAGCATGGAAAATGTTGCTAGATATAATTTAGATGAAAGCAATGTAAGAGAAGCAATAGAAGATGCATGTACAATAAGTATGTTTGAAACAAATAAAATAGTTATTTGTGAAAAATGTAATTTTTTAACAGGTGAAAACAAAAAAGAAGTCAATCATGATATTGACTCACTTATTAAATATATAAATAATCCATTTAGTGATTCAGTACTTATATTTGTTGTTAGAAATCCAAAATTAGATGAAAGAAAAAAGGTAGTAAAAGAATTAAAAAAATGTTCTAAAGTAATAGAATGTAAGACTATAGAAAATTATAATTTAAATAACTATATTTCAAATTATTTTAAAGCTAATAATTATGAGATATCACAAAGTGATGTAAAACTTATTATAGATAAAGTAAAATATGATCTTGCTAATATCATTAGTGAATGCGATAAACTTATGATGTATAAAGATGAAAACAAAAAAATAACAACAAAAGATATAGAAGATGTTGTTATTGATAATATAGAAGATAATATATTTTCACTTACTAATGCTATTATGGATAAAGATATAAAGAGAGTTATTAATATTTATAATGATTTATTACTTATGGGTGAAGAACCTATTAAATTAATTGTTATGATAGCAAATCAGTTTAGACTTATACTTCAAGTTAAATTAATGGTTAAAAATGGTTATAAAGAAAGAGATATGGCTAGTGAAATAGGAGAACATCCATATAGAGTAAAACTTGCATCTAATGCTAGATTTACAGTTAAAGAACTAATTACTTACATAAAGAAGTTACAAAAATTAGATTATGATATAAAATCTGGAAATATAGATAAAAACTTTGGACTTGAATTTTTCTTACTTAATATATAAAAAGAGATTAATCACATATAATAATGTTTTTAATCTCTTCTTTTATTAATGATTCATCATATATAGATGTAACTTTAAGTTCATATTCTAAATCTTTATTAAAGTTTGTATATATAGGAATAGTACATTCTTTTTTTATTTTATTTAGATAATTTTTACCATTTTTATTAAATCCAAGTACTCTTATATAATTAATTTCTTTATTTTTTTCTTTATCTTCTTTAGTAAATCCAACTAATATATTTAAAAGTATTCTCTTAATTTTACTATATGTATATCTTTTAGACTTTATATTCATTATAAGTTCATCATAAGAATTAGATTCATATATTACTTTTTTAATTCTGTTTTCTATTCCTTCATTAACGTCATTATATTTATTTAAGTCATTAATTTCACTCATTATTTTATATTTAAGTAGTGGGTAATAATCTTCAATAAAGTATTTTTTTTCTTTTAAACATTTATATGTATCTTTTGGTACATATTTTTTTATACTTCTTTTATTTATATTTTCTCTAATACTTGTCGCACTTGTTATATACTTTGTTAGAGTTTTATCATTATAATTATTGGTTCTTTTAATAGTTATAGGTGTGATTTTACTATTTAATTTTTTTAATGCCTTAACATAGGATATTCCAAGTAAATCATTAGAACTATCACTTAAATTAATATTAAAATCCTTTAATGCTTTAGATAAAGCAGTAGGATAGTTAATGCCATTATCAAGTAATTCTTTTACTCTTTCTTGATATTTTTTATCATCTTCAATATTTACTATATTTTTTATATAATCTATATTATCTGATTCACTACCAAATACAAGATAGTCAACTTTTAAATAATTAAGTATAGAGCACGCTCCAAAAGCAAATGTATCCGCAGATTGATTAGTAAAAATAAAAGGAAGTTCTATAACTAAATCGATATTATGATTAAGTGCTATTTTTGTTTTATTCCATTTATTTATAATTGATGCATCTCCTCTTTGAGTAAAATTACCGCTCATAACAAGAATGATAACTGAATCAGGGAACATTTCTTTTATTTTATTTATATGATAAATATGTCCATTATGAAATGGATTATATTCACAGATGATTCCTATACTTTTCATACACTTTCTCCTTTTTTTCTTATTTTATCATTTATAGTAGTTATAAGCAAGGTAGGTTATAACTAATTCTTAAATTGATATCAAAATTATTGATGATATAATATACTTAGTTAGGAGTGATCTTATGGTTAATTTTTATATTAAAGGAATGTCAACTACTAATGAAGAACAAGAAAGGATTATTAATAGTTTTAAAGAACAAGGAATAGATGTTATTCCTGTTATTGATGATTATTCCAATTATTCTATTAAAACAATAGAACCTTCTATTGAAAAATTTATAGAAGAAAATAATCCAAATAATGAAAAAGTAAATTTAATTTGTCATTCAATGGGATGTAATTTTGGATATTTAATTAAAAGAAGAGAGAATATTGATATTAATAAGTTGATATTTGTTTCTCCAGAATTTGTTAGTACAACAAAAAAAGAAAAAGAAGAAATTAAGAATAAATATAAGGGTATTGATTATAATAATGAATCTAATAATACAAAATTGAATTTACATAATATAATTTTACATTATAAATCACTAAGAAAAGTAATGGAAACTTTAACTGACTTTGTATCTTGCAATATGGATACACTAATCATATATTCGAAAGGTGATATATTTGTAAGTCAAAATTGGATAAATTCTGGTTATGCTTTTTTAACAGACAAAATTGAAGTTAATTCTAATTCTCATAATCCCTTGTTAACAAATAAGGAGACTTATGAAGAAATTTCAGAATATATTAAAAAGCCACTTACACTAGTAAAATAATTATTAAATATAAAGTTTTTACAATATTAAACAAGAATTAACCCATTATGAAAAGGGTTAATTTTTGTTTTTACGTTTAAAATTGACATTATAAATATTCATGATATAATATATCCTTGATTTTTGGGGAGTGGTTATATGATTAATTTAATGTCAAATACTAGAGAAAAACAAATAGAACAATTAAAACAAGTAAAAAAAAGTCTTCAATCAATGAATGAAGAAAAATGGAATAGAAAATACAAATTAGCGAAAATCTATTATGAACATTATGGAAATTTAGAAGTTTCAGTTAATTTTAAAACAATAAATGGGTATGACTATGATGAAAATGGTATTGCGTTAGGACGTTGGATAGACGTTCAAAGACAAGCATATAAAGGAAATACAGCTAATAAGATAACAGAAGAACAAATAGAGTTATTAAGACAAATAGGAATGAGATTTGAAACAAAGAATAAAGAAGAGGAATGGAATAAAAAATATGAACTAGTAAAAGTTTATTTTGAACATTATAGAAATTTAGAAATGCCACAGTCTTTTAAAACAGTAAATGGATATGATTATGATGAAAGCGGAATAGCATTAGGATTGTGGATATATACTCAAAGGCAAGCTTATAAAGAAAATAAGATGAGTGAAGAAAGAATAAAATTATTAAGACAAATAGGAATGAGATTTGAAACGAAGAATAAAGAAGAGGAATGGAATAAAAAATATGAACTAGCAAAAGTCTATTTTGAACATTATGGAAATTTAGAAGCACCAGTTAGATTTAAAACAAAAAATGGATATGAATATGACGAAAATGGAATAAGATTAGGAGTTTGGATATGTACTCAAAAACAAGCATATAAAGGACAAGGCAAAAATAAGATAACAGAAGAGCAAATAGAACTATTGAAACAAATAGGAATGAGATTTGATGTAGATAAAAGAGAGGAAGAATGGCAAAGAAAATATAAGCTTGCAAAAGCATATTATGAACATCATCATAATTTAGAGGTACCACAGTTTTTTAAAACAGTAAATGGGTATGACTACGATGAAAATGGAATAGCATTAGGAAATTGGATAAATAAACATAGACAAGCATATAATGGACAAGGTAAAAATAAAATAACAGAAGAACAAATAGAGTTATTAAGACAAATAGGAATGAGATTTGAAACAAAGAATAAAGAAGAGGAATGGAATAAAAAATATGAACTTGCGAAAGCTTATTTTGAACATTATGGAAATTTGGAAATACCACAAAGATTTAAAACAGTAAATGGGTATGACTATGATGAAAATGGAATAACATTAGGAATTTGGATATGTACTCAAAGAAAAGCATATAAAGAAAAGTCAGCTAGTAAGATAACCGAAGAACAAATAGAATTATTAAAACAAATAGGAATGAGATTTGAAACAAGAAATATTGAACTAGTATGGAATGATAAATATAAACTTGCAAAATCGTATTATGAAAATTACGGAAATTTAGAAGTTTCAGTTAATTTTAAAACAGTAAATGGGTATGATTATGATGAAAATGGTGTTGCATTAGGAATGTGGGTAGCGAACCAAAGGCAAGCATATAAATGTAATGTTGTTAATAAGATAAGTGAATGGCAAATAGAACAATTAAAGCAAATAGGGATGCGATTTGAAACAAAAAATAGAGAAGAAGAATGGAATAAAAAATATGAACTTGCAAGATTGTATTATGAACATCATGGAAACTTAGAAATACCACAGTTCTTTAAAACGTTAAATGGATATGAATATGATGAAAATGGATTCGAAATTGGAAATTGGTTAAGAAATCAAAGGCAAGCCTATAAAGAAAACAGAATGAGTAAAAAACGAATAATATTATTTAAAAAAATAGGAATGAGATTTGAAACAAAAAATATTGAAGAAGAATGGAATAAAAAATATAAACTCGCAAAAGCCTATTATGAACATTATGGTGATTTAGAGATTCCAATTAAGTTTAAAACAATAAATGGCTATGAATATGATGAAAATGGTATTTCATTAGGAATGTGGATATCTACTCAAAAACAATCGTTCAAAGGACAAACAAATAACAAGTTAGATGAAAAACAAATAAAGTTATTAAATCAAATTGGAATGAAATGGTTTTCAGATAATATAGATGTAAAATTTCAAAAAGAAGAAATGAATGAAAAAAATATTAATAGAAAAAAGATAGAATTATATAATAGACTTATAGGATATCTAAGTAAATATAAGACTAATGAATTACCTTCAAAAGAAGAGATAAATTCAGAACTTATAAAAGAATTAGATAGACCACTAAAAAGGTAATAACAAATGTTTACAAGAAAATTGACCTGCTTTATAAGCAAGGTTGATTTTTTTTAAGTTTTACGTTGTTTTTATGGTACAATATATAATATATGAGGTGTTAGAAAATGAATAATTATGAAATATTAGGATTATATGATCATAATATAAGAAGTTATGAAAAAGTAAAACAACAATTTAAAAAAGATAATATAGCGGCAATAGTTCATGCAACAGGAACGGGAAAAAGCTTTAATGCATTACAATTAGCGTTAGATAACAAAGATAAAAAGATAATATATGTAGTACCATATGGATCAGTAATAGAACACGAAAAAGAATTAATAGAACAAAATGAAAATGTATCTTTAGAAAAAGATTTTCCTAATTTAGAATTTAGAACATATCAAAGTTTTATAAATATGAGTGATGATGAAATTGCAGATTTAGATGTTGATTTATTAATTCTTGATGAGTTTCATCATATAGGAGCGCCAATTTGGGGTCAAAGAATAAATACTCTTGTTGAAACACATGAAGATTTACAAATATTTGGAATGACGGCATATACAGTTAGAGATAGAGGAACAGCGTATGAAAGAGATATGGTTAATCCTGAAAATGATGAGTTATTTTCTAATAAAGTAGTAAGTAATTATGATTTGTGTGATGCCATGATAGAAGAAGTATTACCAAAACCAAATTACAAAAGTGGATACATATATTTAGAGGAAACTTGTGAATATTTAGAAGATAAAATTAATTCATTAAATTCTAATTCTGCAGATTATAAAGAATTAGAACCATTATTAAGAGATTTGAAGAAGAGAGTTCATGAAGCCCCAGGAGTAAGCGATATATTTAAAACTAATATTAAACCAAATGGAAAATACATATATTTTTGTCCACTTAATCCCGAAAACGGAGTAAATGATATGGATAGTATAATGTCTGAAGCAAGAAATTGGATTCATGAAATGGGACTAACAGAAGATGATTATGAGTTTTATATGACAACAAGTGATATGGGCATTGATGGCAAAAGAAATAGAGAAGCATTTTATAATGATAAAGACCTAAATCAAAATGATACAAGTAATAAACTTAGAATAATGTTTGCCATAAATCAATATAATGAAGGAGTACATGTTCCAGGACTTGATGGAGTAATAATGGCAAGAAGTACAAAATCTGATATTATATTTTTTGAACAATTAGGAAGAGCATTGTCAGCTGGCCATGATACCGAAAAAGAATATGAAGAATATAATTTAAAATCAAGAAAAGAGTTAATTGAAGAGTGTAAAAGAAGAGAATTAACATATAATGAATCAATGTCAAAAGAAGAATTGATTGAAATTTTACTCGCACCAATAATAATAGATTTATCAAATAATATTGGATTTATTAAAGAATTAGAAACAAATCTAAAAGATAGAATAAAAGAGTACACAAGTTCAGAAAATAATGGAAAAATAAATGTTCATTTAAAAAATGCGTCATTTGATATAGATATGATAAATGAAGATTTATTTAAAATTCTTGAATATGTGCGAGATAGATTAACAATAACATGGATGGATAAATACGAGCTAGCGAAAGCCTATTATGAACATTATAAAAACTTAAAAGTACCTGCTGATTTTAAAACAGTAAATGGTTATGATTATGATGAAAATGGAATAGCATTAGGAAACTGGATTTATACTCAAAGACAATCATTTAATGGACAGGGTACTGGAAAAATATCAGAAGAACAAATAGAACTATTAAAACAAATAGGAATGAGATTTGAAATAATAAATAAAGAAGAGGAATGGGAAAAAAGATATGAGCTAGCGAAAGCCTATTATAAACATTATGGCAATTTGGAGGTACCAAGTGAATTTAAAACAATAAATGGATATAAATATGATAAGAATGGAATAGACCTAGGAGGCTGGATTCGTAGTCAACGAAAAGACTTTAAAGGTAGTGATGGTAGAAAAATATCAGAAGAACGAATAGAACTATTAAAACAAATAGGAATGAGATTTGAAACAAAGAATAAAAAAGAAGAGTGGAATAAAAAATATGAACTAGCAAAAGCATATTTTAAATATCATGGCAATTTAAAAGTACCTGCTGAATTTAAAACGATAAATGGATATGATTATGATGCAAATGGTGTTTTATTAGGATCTTGGATAAAACGTCAAAGAAGTGCATATAATGGGAAAGGGAAAAATAAAATAACAAAAGAACAAATAGAGCTATTAAGTCAAATAGGAATGAGATTTGAAATAAAAGATAAAGAAGAAGAATGGAATAAAAACTATGAACTAGCGAAAGCCTATTATGAACATTATCATAATTTAGAAGTACCTTATGATTTTAAAACAAAAAATGGTTATGATTCTGATGAAAAAGGTGTTTTATTAGGAAGTTGGATTTCTCATCAAAGAAACTCATTTAAAGAAAACAGGATGAGTGAAAAACGAATAGAACTATTAAAACAAATAGGAATGAGATTTGAAATAAAAGATAAAGAAGAAGAATGGAATAAAAACTATGAACTAGCGAAAGCCTATTATGAACATTATCATAATTTAGAAGTACCTTATGACTTTAAAACCAAAAATGGTTATGATTCTGATGAAAAAGGAATAGCATTAGGAAGCTGGATTTCTCAGCAAAGACGAGTATTTAAAAAAAATAAAATAAGTGAAGAACGAATAAAACTATTAAAACAAATAGGAATGAGATTTGAAACAAGGGATAAAAAAGAAGAATGGAATAAGAAGTATGAGCTGGCAAAAGCCTATTATGAACATTATCATAATTTAGAAGTACCTTATGATTTTAAAACAAAAAATGGTTATGATTCTGATGAAAAAGGAATAGCATTAGGAAGTTGGATATATCGCCAAAGAAAAGCATATCAAGGACAAGATAAATGTAAGATAACAGAAGAACAAATAGAACTATTAAATCAAATAGGAATCAAATGGTTTTCAGAAGATATAGATATAAATCTTCAAAAAGAAAAAATAAATGGAAAAAATATTAATAGAAAAAAGATAGAATTATATAATAGATTTATAGACTATGTAAGTAAATATAAAAATGATGAATTACCTTCAAAAGACGAGTTAAATTCAAATTTTATAGAAGAGTTAGATAGACCATTAAAAAAGTAATAATAAATGTTTAAAAGAAAATTAACCTGCGTTAAAACAAGGCTAATTTTTTTTGGCTTTACATTATTTTATGATACAATATTAATATATAAGAGGTGAAACAAATGCAAAAATTTTATGGTAAAATTGAAAAGGTATATATACCAATAGAAAATAATCAAGATGCAATGTTTTCTGATAAAATAGGTTTTATAATAAAAATAAATGACAAGTTATATAGATTTGAAACAGAACAAAATGAAGAGAATTCTCAAATTTTAAGAGAAGATGAAGTTGTTGTCATTATTCAAACGGTTGATAATCATGATTTCTTTGATGTAAGGAAGTTGGAGAACGAATAAATTTATTAAATCAAATTGAAATGATATGTTTTAGTTGAAAATATGGATATAAAACTTTAAAAGACGAGTTAAATTCAAATTTTATAGAAGAATTAGATAGGCCACTAAAAAGGTAATAACAAATATTTATAAGAAAATTGACCTGCTTTATAAGCGTGGTTGATTTTTTTTTCATTATAATATATAATTAATATGTTTGGAAGTGATAAATGTGAATATTAACTTAACTAAACTAATTACAAATTTAACTGATGAAATTAAAATTGATGATGAAGTAACTATTGATGACAAACTTTTAGAAAATACAGATATTAAAAAAATTAGTAAAGTAAAAGTAAAGGGTAATATATATCCAGAAGGAAATAATTTTTCTGTAAACCTAAATATAAAATGTATATTAACCCTTGTTTGCAGCATATCACTAAAGGATGTTGAATATAATATTGACATTAATGTTAATGAAATAATTGGAGAAAATGATGATATTTTAGAAGAAAATAATAAAATTATTAACAATTCTATTGATTTAATTCCAATTATATGGCAAAATATTATATTGGAAGTACCTTTGAAAGTTGTAAGCCCTGATATTGAAGTTAAAAATATTAATGGTGACGGATGGAGATTTATAACTGATGAAGAGGTTGTAGAAAAAGAAATTGATCCAAGACTCGAGAAATTAAAAGAATTCTTAGGTGAGTAAAGAGAGGAGTGTAAGAAAATGGCAGTACCATTTAGAAAAATCTCAAAAACTAGAGGTAGAATGAGAAGAACTCATTATAAAATTGAAGCTAATGGAACAGTAAAATGCTCAAATTGTGGTGCAGATATTAGATCACACAGAGTATGTCCAGAATGTGGTTTTTATAAGGGTAAAAATGTAGTAGAAAAAGAAGAAGCAACTAAATAGTTGTTTTTTTTCTTTTTGCTTATTGATAATAATTTTTTTATTTGATAAAATGTATTTACATAAAAAAAGGAGAAAACTATGAAAAAGGGAAAATTATTTGTAATATCTGGACCAAGTGGTGTTGGAAAAGATACTATTGTAAATGAATATTTAAAAGAAAATGATGCACATTTATCAGTAAGCGCAACAACAAGAAATCCAAGAGAAGGAGAAATACATGGAATTCACTATTACTTTTATACAAATGAAGAATTTGAAGATAGAATAAAAAAAGGTGATTTCTTAGAGTATGCAACTTACAATAATTGTTATTATGGAACACCAAAATCAAAAATAGAAGAAAAATTAAATGAAGGAATAAATGTAATACTTGTAATTGAAGTACAAGGTGCAAAAAAAGTAAAAGAATTAATAAAAGAAAGTGTACTTATATTTATACTTCCACCAAGTATTGAGGAATTAGAAGAAAGATTAAAAGTACGTAATTTAGATAGTGAAGAAATGATTCAAAATAGATTAAAGATTGCAGAAGAAGAAATAAAAGAAGCAGGATTTTATGATTATGTGCTTGTAAATAAAGATGTAAAAGGTGCGGTAAATAAACTTAAAATGATAATAGATGAAGAAAATGAAAAAGATTAAGAAGTAAAATTATTTCTTAATCTTTTTTGCAGTATAATAAAGTTCTTCAAGTTTTTCATAAGTTGGACAAGAAAGTTTACTTTTTAACTCATCAAGTAAATTCTTTGGTTCACCATAATAAAACTCTTTATAATATTTTTTAATATAATCATAAATTATTTCATCCTCATTATTTTTAAGTACTATATTATTTTTTTTCGCATATTCTTTAATATGGTTTATAGATAGTTTATCAACATAACTTTTTAAAATAAAATCATTCAAATTTAACACCTCTAATAAAAAATATGTTATATAAAGAAAATTATGAAGCAAAATAATTATGGAGGATTTTTTATGGAAAACAAAGCACTAAATAATAGATTAATTATAATTTCAATTTTTGTTTTTTTATTTTTTAGTGCACTTACACTAAAACTTGTAAATGTTCAAATAATAAATAAAGATAAATATAAAAAGAGTTTGGATGATATAAAAGTGGATGAAGTATATAGTACATCAACTCCAAGAGGTAGAATATTTGATAGAAATTATAATTTACTTGTAGATAATGTTGGAGTAAAGACAATATACTATAAAAGAAAACCAGAAACAAGTACTAAAACTCAAATAGAATTAGCGTATAAAATGGCTGATAAAATAGATCTTGATTATAGTAAACTTGCTAAAACTAATTTAAAAGAATTTTATCTTGTAAATAATAAAGACAAAGTTAATAAAAAAATAACAGAAAAAGAAAGAGAATTATTAAAACAAAGAAAAATTACTATATCAGATATAAATAATATGAAAATGGAAAGAATTACAGATGAAGAACTATCTAATTATGATGAAAAAGATAAAAAGGCCGCTTATATTTATTATTTAATGAATAAGGGCTATTATTATGATGAGAAAATAATTAAAACTTATGCAAGTAATGAAGAGTTCGCATATGTATCAGAACATGTAAAAGAACTAAATGGATTTAATGTTAAACTAGAATGGGAAAGAAAATATTTATATGGTGATACATTTAAAACTATTTTAGGAAGTGTATCAACTAATGAATCAGGTATTCCATTTGAACTTAAAGATAAATACTTATCAGAAGGATATTCACTTAATGATAGAGTAGGAGTATCTTACTTAGAATATCAGTATGAATCACTTTTAAAAGGTGATAAAGCAACATACTTATTAAATGATGATAATTCATATACAGTTATAAAAGATGGAATAAGAGGAAATGATATTGTTTTAACAATAGATATAAATCTTCAAAAAGAAGTAGAACAAATATTAACTGAAGAAATAGTAAATGCTAAAATGAATAATGCTAATACTACTTATTATAATGGTTCACATGTAATAGTAACAGACCCTAAAACAGGTGAAATACTTGCAATGGCAAGTAAACAAGTAGTAGTTAATAATGGTGAATATAAAGTGTATGATAATACTCCAGCACTTTTAACTAATCCAGTAACTCCAGGATCAATTGTAAAAGGTGCATCAATGAGTGTTGGATATAAAACAGGAGCAATAGATATAGGAACAAAGATGCTTGATGAGTGTGTAAAAATAAGAAATACACCAGCAAAATGTTCATGGACAAAAGGTCTTGGTTATTTAGATGATGTAAAAGCACTTGCATATTCATCTAATGCATATCAGTATAAAACAGCAATGAAAGTCGCAGGAGCAAATTATTATTATAATGGACCACTTGCTGTACCAGAATCTGCTTTTGAAACATATAGAAAAGTATTTTTAGAGTATGGACTTGGTGAAAAAACTAATATAGATTTACCAGTTGAGTCATATGGATATAAAGGTACAAGTTATGAATCAGGTCATTTACTTGATATGGCTATAGGGCAATATGATACATATACACCAGTTCAAATAGCAAGTTATATAAGTACACTTGCGGCAAATGGTAATAGGTATAAACTTCACCTGCTTAAAGAAGTTCATGAAAAAACTAATAATGAAAAAATGGGTAAAGTAATAAGAACAGTTGAACCAGAATTAATAGGTACAGTAGATTTAGAACAAAAATATAAAGACAGAATAAAACTTGGTTTTGAATCTGTTATGAAGAGTTTAGGATATGGCTATATGGGAACAGTTCCAAGTCCAGCAGGTAAAACAGGTACCGCAGAAAGTTTCTATGATTCAGATGGTGATGGAAAGATAGATGTACCAACAATATCAAAAGGATTTATAGGATACGCACCTAGTTATGATCCTAAGTTTGCTATTACTGTTTTATCTCCTAATGTAAGATACAGTACAACATCTGAATATACTTCTCCAGTAAACAGTAAAATAAGTTCAAGAGTATCAAATAAAGTATTTGAAATTTTAAAATAATGTGATATAATTAGTTAGTATATGAAAAAAAGGAGGAGTTACTAATGGCAAACGGAAAGAAAAAAGAAGCTAGAGGACATGTAGCTTTAGAATGTACTGAATGTAAAGAAAACAAAGGTTTATCAAAAGAAAATTATTTTGTTTCAAAAAATAGAACAAATACACCAGATCGTTTAGAATTAAATAAGTATTGTCCTACTTGCAAGAAACATACAGTTCACAAAGAAAAGAAAAAATAATAAGAATATATAAAAAGGATTAAAGGGATAATTATGAATAAGGTAGTTGTAGTTGGCACAGGGAATGTTGGAGTTAAATACGCTGCAGCACTTATTAGTACAAACTCTAACATTGACGAGTTAATATTGGTTGATATAAATAAGGAAAAATCAATGGGTGAAGCAATGGACCTTAGTAATATGCTTTATGCACTAGGTTCTAAAACTAAAATTAAAGCAGGTACTTATTTAGATGCAAAAGATGCTAAAATCGTTGTAATTACAGCAGGTGTTAATCAAAATAAGAATGAAACTAGACTTGATTTAGTTAAAAGAAATAGTAAGATAATAAAAGATGTAACATTAAATATTGTTAAATCAGGATTTAATGGTATATTTTTAGTTGCTTCAAATCCAGTTGATATAATGACTTATTTAGTTAAAAAATATTCTAAATTTCCAGCCGGTAAAGTAATCGGTAGTGGTACTATGCTTGATACTAGCAGACTTGCATATTTAATTTCAAATAAGTTAGAAATAAATATAAGAGATGTTAGTGCATATATATTAGGTGAACACGGAGATAGCAGTTTTGCTGTTTGGTCAAGTGCTAAAGTTGGTTCTGTTTTGATAAAAGAAATATTACCACAAGATGAACTTGATAAACTTTTAGATAAAGCAAAATATATGGCATATAAGATAATTGAACTAAAGAATGAAACTAGTTATGGTATTGGAATGTGCCTAGTTAATATAACTAATGCTATATTGAATAATGAAAATAAAGTTTTAGTTGTTTCATCTCCATATGATGACATATACTTAGGTATGCCATCAGTAATTAATGAAAGTGGAATTAAAGGTGTTATGAAGGTGGAACTTACAAAAGATGAAGCTAAAAAATTAGAAAATTCCGCAAATATAATAAGACAAACAATAAAAAGTCTGGAGGAATAATTATGATGATAGATATAAATGATATAAAAAACGGTATGACTGTTATAGTTGAAGGTAATTTATATCAAATAGTTGATTTTTTACATGTTAAACCAGGTAAAGGTGCAGCATTCATGAAAACTAAACTTAAAAATTTAAGAACAGGTGGAACTATAGAAAAAACATTCAATACTAATATAAAGATTGAAAAAGCAAATATTTCTAAAAAAACAATGCAATATTTATATAATACTTCTGATATGTATTATTTTATGGATATGAATACATATGAACAAGTAGAATTAAGTGAAAAACAAATTGAAAATGAAAAGAAATATTTAAAAGAAAATTTAGAAGTTGAACTTGTATATTTTGAATCTGAACTTATAGGTTTAAATTTACCAGAAAAAGTAGAATACAAAGTAACATATACAACAGACGCAGTTAAAGGAAATACTTCAACAAATGCACTTAAAGATGCAACACTTGAAAATGGTCTTGAAGTAAAAGTACCTTTATTTATCTGTGAAGGTGATGTAGTAGTTATATCTACAAAAGATGGTAAGTATGTATCTAGAAAATAATAGAGAAATCTATTGTTTTTTTGTACTATAATATAAAAAACTTCATATATTTTATTAGTAGATATATGGAGGAATAGATATGATAAATAGAAAAAGTATTTGGATTTTAACATTATTTAGTTTAATTTTAGTATTAAGTGTGTATTATATAACAATGCCGTCAGAATTTTTAGAAACAGCAAGTAAAAATGTTGATAATAGTAAACAGACTAAAGAAGTAACTAGTACTAAAGAAAATGAAATAATATCTACTTTAAAAGTCGAAAATGAAGAAGAAAGAAATACAAAAATAACTGAACTACAAACAATTCTGACTAAAAAGGATGCAACTAGTGAAGAAAAAAATAATGCATATGAAGAATTAAAAACAATAAATATATTGAAAGGTAAAGAAGAAGAAATTAGTACTAAAATAAAAAATGAACTAAAATTAGAAAATTTTGTTAAAATAAAAGATGATCAAGTTAGAGTAGTAGTTATAAAAGAAAATCAGGATGCAAAACTTGCAACTGATATAATGAATTTAGTTCAAAGTAACTTTGACTCAAAAATGTATATATCAATTAAATTTCAAAAATAACTTTAGGGTTATTTTTTTTTAACATAAAAAACTTTTTTACATATGATAATATGAGTAATTATATATATACACCTCTAAAGAGAAAGTGAGGATAAAAATGAGCAAAGGAATATTAACAAAAAGAGAAAGAGAAGTGTTTGAACTATTAATAAAAAATTATACAACAAAAGAAATAGCTGAGAAACTAGGAATAAGTGAAAAAACTGTTAGAAATCATATTTCTAATGTTATGCAAAAGCTAGGTGTCAAAGGAAGAAGCAGTGCTGTTATTGAACTACTCAAATTAAATGAGATTTCTTTATAAGAAAACTCATTTTTTTTAAAATTAAGCATATAATTTTTTAGGTGATATGAAAATGATAAAAAGATTTTCTATGAAAAAAATAAGTAAATATACGATTCTTTTATTAGTAGTCTTTTTATTTTATTTGTTTCCTACTAAAGAAAAATATGATTTAGATAAAGAGGTTAGTAAGGAGGTAAATATTAATTATCATGATATTTATTTAATTGACAAAAATAATTATGTTGCTAAAACTAATATTCAAGTTTCATCTTTAAAAAAAGATTTACTTATAGATGAATTAATAGAGGCAATGAAGATTGATGGAAAATATCAAGATAAAATTCCAAATGGTTTTTGTGCATTACTTCCTAGTGATACAAAACTATTGGGAAAAGAAATAAACAATGATGTAGTAACGTTAAATTTTAATTCGAATGTATTGGATGTAAAAAGTGAAAATGAAGAAAAAGTAATAGAATCATTAATATATTCTATTACATCAATAGATGGCATTGATAAAATTATTATTAAAATAGATGGTGAAAACTTAAAAAAACTTCCTAAAACAGGAATAATATTAGATACAGAACTTACAAGAGATTATGGAATAAATAAAACATATGATATTGATAGTATTAAAGGTATTAATAAAGTAACAATCTATTACACTAATAAAAATAATAACAGTGATGTTTATTATGTACCAGTAACCAAGTATGTAAATAATGATGAAGAAAAAATAAAAATAATAATTGATGAACTTGCTAGTAAGTTTTCTTTTGAAAGTAATCTTATGAGTTATTTAAACTATAATACTAAACTTCTTGATTATAACTTAAATGAAAATGAGATTGATTTAAATTTTAATGAGTATTTATTTGATAGTACTGAAAATAAAAAAGTATTAGAAGAGGTAATATATAGTATTTCATATTCTGTTATGGATAACTATAATGTAGATAAAGTCAACTTCTTTGTAAATAATGAAAAAGTGACAAAATAATTAAAAAAAATAGTATTGACAGTGATAAATGAAAGTGTTATAATCTTATTGTCCTTTGATTAAGGATACAAATTTGAGTGCCTCAGTAGCTCAGTTGGATAGAGCAACGCCCTTCTAAGGCGGCGGTCAGGGGTTCGAATCCCTTCTGGGGCACCATAATTGGATAATAAGAAACCAGTCAGTATTGATTGGTTTTTTCTTTTTATTTTAAAATAAAAGAGATTTAGCTTTTTAAAATCTTATTATACTTTTAACAAAATATAAAAAAATATTGCTAAAATGTAATTTTTTATAGTATAATTTACTGGGTGGTAAAATGAAAAAAGTAACAATTTTTGGTGGTGGAACAGGAATGTCCACACTTTTAAAAGGTTTAAAAGAGTTCCCACTTGATATTACAAGTGTAGTATCTGTTTGTGATGATGGTAAAAGTACAGGTAAACTTAGAAAAGAATTTAATATACCAGCGATGGGTGATATTAGAAGAGTAATGATATCACTATCCGAAACAGAGCCACTTATGGAAAAACTTTTAAATTATAGATTTAGTAGTAATAGTGAACTTAATGAACATACAGTAGGTAATTTACTTTTAACTGCGGGAACACAAATAACAGGTAATCTATCAGATGGTATAAAATCAATTAGTAAAGTTTTAAATTTAAAGGGTAAAGTAATTCCTTTTTCAGAAGATAATATTGTTTTATCTGCTATTATGGAAGATGATAGTATAGTAAATGGTGAACATTATATAACAGAATCACCATTAAAAATAAAAAAAGTTTATTATGAAAAAGAACCAGAAATATGTGATGAAGTTTTTGATTCTATTGATGAATCTGATTTAATAATACTTAGTATGGGTAGCTTATATACTAGTATTATTCCAAATTTATTAAGTAAAAAAATAATAGAAAAATTAGATAAAACATCTGCTAAAATAATGTATGTTTGTAATATGGTTACACAACCAGGTGAAACAGATGACTTTAAAGTAAGTGATCATTTAAAAGTATTAAATTCATACTTAGGTATTCATAAAATTGACATAGTAGTTGCAAATACTGGCTCTATAGATAAGGAAGTAGCAGAAAAATATTCTACTTTAGAACAAAAAGATCCTGTTTTATTTGATGAAGAAAATATTGATTGCGATACTATATTAAATAATTATGTAACAATAAATGATGGAGTAATAAGACATAATGTAGAAAAATTATCATTAGATATATATTCATATTTAGTTAATGAATAATATATCTTTTTTTATTGTATAGTTTTATGCTATAATAAATAATAGAGTGCGAGAGGTGGTAAAATGAAAGTACAAGATATAATAATATATTGGAATATGTGTAAGGAAATGGAAGATAATTTTGATACAAATAACTGCTGGAGTGGAAATATAATTAAGCTTGAAGATGGTTATTTTGAAGGAATGGTTAAATCAAATAAAAAAGATGAACAGGATGTAAAGCATTTTGTTTTTGGCATTATTAATGAAAAAGAAAAAAAGGTCTATAAAATGGATGATAGTAAAAGTACAGTTCACATTTATTGTTTTGATGGGGACTATTTTACATCAGTTTATTTGGATGGACCTTTTATTAAGTCTTCATATGGAAAATATAAACTTGAAATAAGAGATAATGAATATACTAAAGCGAATGATTTAATAGAAGAAATAGAACGTTTTAAAGAATGCTATTCTAACAGGGAAGATCAAGAATTTTATAAAAATACATCTAATGATATTAAAAGATATTCTTTAGCAAGTATGGCATAGACTATTGACTTTAAAATAAAAGAAATGTATTATTTTATTAGGTGGTATAAATGGAGAAAACAGAAGTATTTAATAAAGAATATAGTTATATAAAAAATGATAGATATAAAAAGATAGCAAAGGAATTAGTTTCTTTATTTCCTGATTATTTTTTTAGAGTAGCAGCATCTTCAACAGGTAAGTATCATCCATTATTTTCTTTAGGTGATGGTGGACTTGTAAGACATACTAAAGCTGCTATTAGAATAGCAAAAGAACTTTTGGACAATAATAGTATTGGACATAAATTTACTAGTGATGAAAAGGATTTACTTATTATTTCTATAATGATTCATGATGGACTTAAACATGGAGTTACTGAAGAAAAATATACTAGGTTTGATCATCCTATAATTGTATGCGATTATATAAAAGAAAATAAAGATAAAACATCTTTAACAGATGAAGAACTTGAGTTTATTACAAGAGTTGTTTCGTCACATATGGGAGAATGGAATACAAATCCTTATAGTGATGTTGTTCTTCCACTTCCAAAGGATAAATATCAAAGATTTGTTCATATGTGTGATTTTTTATCAAGTAGAAAATTCTTAGATATAAAATTTGAAAATAATGATATAGAAGATTAAAAAGGAGAAAGAATATGAATTTTAGTAAAAAATGGTTATATGTGGTAGTATTAAGCGCAATACTTGTTCCATTAATAATAATTTTTGTATTATCTGTTACAGATCCAACTAAGAAAAAAGAGGAACCAAAAGTAAATGATGCATCTTATACAACTGCGGATGGTAGAGTAACAGTAACTGCAAAAGAAGATTTTAAGCAGAAAAAAGTAAGTAATTATGATTTATATCTTACAAAAAATGATAAACAAGTTATTGGATTTTTTACATATGCATTAAATGAATATGAAGAAAATAGTAGTAAAGAAATATTAGATAAACAAATTTCATATTTCTTAAGTACTAGAAAAGATTTAAAACTATTTAAAAAAGAAAAAGTAATAGATATGGATGATAAAACTATTACTAAAGTAGAATATACAGGTACAAATACTGATTCATCTGAATGTGTATATGTATTTGCTGTAATTGATTTTAAAGCGGATACTAATTATGTATTATATTCAAATGAGGTATTACTTCATAAAGACTATGAAAAAAATATTAGTGAAATGATTGATATACTAAAAAATGTTAAATTAAATCAAAGCTAACTTTTATAAATATGATGAATAATCATATTTTTTTTGTAATATTTTTAATTAAAATTGAAAAAATTGAACTTTTTTTCATTTTTTTTACTTTTTTTAGGGGAATTTGAAGGATAAACGGCTTATATAATAAGTGGAGGGATAAAATGAGACATAAATTTGTACGGCAACAAGGGATTAAAGATTGTGGTGTAACCTGTCTTTATAATATTATTAGATATTATAAAGGAAATATTAGTATTGATAAACTTAGAAATTTAACTAAAACAGATGAAAATGGGACAAGCATTTATAATATTGTTGAGGCATCCAATAAGTTAGGACTTAAATCTAATGCGTATATGTGTAAATATAATAGTTTAAAAAAAATACCGTGGCCTTTCATCGCACATATAAAATTAGATGAAAAATATGATCATTTCATTATAATAAAAAATATTAAAAAAGATAAAATTATAGTAGAAGATCCTATTAGAGGAAAAGTTATATATGATAAAAATATGTTTTTAAAAGAATGGACAAATGTTGTAATTACATTTGAAAAGACAAATGATTTAGTTAAAGAAAATACCGAAAAAAATATATGTGTTTTTAAAAATAGATTTATTATCACTTTCTTTCTTTTAGTTTTTATTATCTCGATCTTTGCGTCCATATTTTCTTTACTAAATTCGTTTTATTTAAGTGCTTTATATAATGGGTTTGAATCTCCTAAATTTATTTTATTTCTATTTTTGTTATTATCGATTATAAAATCCATTATTGATTATATAAGAAATAGAGCCATTATATCATTTGATAAAAAGTTAAATTCTAAAGTGATGAATAGAGTATATAAAAAAATACTATCCCTTCCTCTTAAATATCATCATAGTAGACCAGTTGGTGATATTGTATCTAGAATAAATGATTTATCTAGTATAAGAGAATTTGTTAATACCATTTTATTTTCTTCATTATTAGATATTTTGTATATGATTCTTATTCTTATTTTTATGTTTATAATAAACAAGTATTTATTTTTGTTAATCTTCCTTATAAGTGTTATTTATATTATTTTATATTTATTTTTTAGAAACAAAATATATTCCCGTTCATATGATTTAAAAGAAAAAAATTCCTTAATTAATTCTTATTTAGTAGAAAGCATAGTTGGTATTAATACAATAAAAAATTGTGGTATTGAAAAACAAAGAATTAATGATTTTAAAAATAAATACAATGATTTATTAGATTCAAATATAAAATATAATAAGATATTATTAAGCTTTAATCTTGTAGATAATTTAATTAGTTCTTGGTCAAATATATTAATTTTGTTTGTAGGATATACTTTAGTTAATAAAAAGTTATTATCATTTTCTTATCTTTTAGTAGCAAATTCCGTAATAATTTATTACTTTCTTTCATTTAAAAATATAGTGTCATTAGATAATTTATTTATAAATACTAAGAATTCATATAAGAGGCTAGAAAAATTTTTTGTTAAAGAAAATATAATAAAAGACTATGGTTTAATATTTAAAGATAAAATCGAATTTAAAAATGTATCGTTCAAATATAATTGTCACTCCTATATAGATAATATTAATTTTACTATAAATAAAAATGATTTTGTCTTTATAAAAGGTCCGAGTGGAGTAGGTAAATCAACTGTTTTTAAATTATTAACTAAAGAATTAAATCCTGATAAAGGATCTATACTTATTGATAATGTAAATATTGATAAGTTAAGTTTTAAAGATATAACAGATAATATATGTTTTGTATCGCAAGATGAAATTATATTTACTGGTACTATATTAGATAATATAAGGTTATATAAAGATATTAAAAATGAAGAATTAGATAAAGTTATTAAAGTAACTGGTATTGATAAATTTCTAAAAGAAAAGAATATATCTCTAAATTTTCTTTTAGAAGAAAATGGTCATAATGTATCAGGTGGAGAAAGAAAAAGAATATTATTAGCACGAGCGTTATTACAAAATAAAAAAGTACTTATATTAGATGAAACTACAAATGGTATTGATATTTTAAGTGAAGAAAATATAGTTAGAAAAGTAAAAGAGGAATATGATGTAACTTTGATATTAATTTCACATAGATATGATAATTTGAAGTTATTTAATAAAGTATTTGAAATTAAAGGAGGTACAAAATGTGAGAGAATTAAGTAAAAGTGAAATGAAAAGTATAAAAGGTGGGGGAATGTCTGCGACTGCATGGGCAGTTATTGCGGGTGTTATATCATTTATATCAGGCATTTTTGATGGTTTTACAAGACCATATAAATGCAGATAGGAGGTAATATGAAAGAGTTAAGTATTTCAGAAATGAAGAATATAAGTGGTGGTGGAACAATTTCTGGTAGTCTTTTTAGTGCACTTGCTAAAGGCTTTAACGTATTTGTTGATATGGGAAGAGCCCTTGGTTCAAGTATAAGAAGACTAGTTAACAATAATATGTGCGATTTTTAAATTTAAGTAAAAAAAGATTTAATATATAAAACCTGTTTCTATTTTGAGGTAAATTACAAAAACTCCAATTTAGTTTTGGAGTTTTTTAGTGTATATTTATTAATTTTATATTATTAAAATTCATATATTTAATGTATTTAAAGGTAAGTTCTCATATTGATTGAAACGAGACTTTAAGTAAATAATTTCCGGCAAATAATTTAACGTTCTCACTTTTTCTTTTACTTTTAACTAAAAAACTTAAAAAAATTGTTGAAATAAAGTCCTCTAAGTGATATAATTTGTTTAGTTAATATGAAGGGAGGGATAAGAATGACTAAAGTAGTGGTAAAAAACGGAAATATTGATGGCGCTTTAAAAAGATTTAAGCAAGTAGTAGCTAAAAGTGGTATCCCTTCTGAATGTAAAAAAAGAGAACATTATTCTAAACCTGGTGTTCAAAGAAGAGAAGCTAAAAAAGCTGGTATTAAAAATAGTAGAAAAAAGCAAAGTCGTGATAGAGACTAATTTAAGCAGTTAATACTGCTTTTTTAAATAAAAAGGAGAGAATGTAATATGAAAGAAAGACTTCAAAAAGATTTAATAAGTGCGATGAAAGAACACAACAGAAAGAAAGCAGATACAATAAAATCTGTTAAGGCAGCAATACAAATGGAAGAAATAAATTCTAAAAAAGAATTAAGTGAAGAAGAAATGTTAAGCATTGTTACTAAACAAGTAAAATTAAGAAAAGATGCTGTTAAAGATTTTGAAAAAGCTGGAAGACAAGATCTAATTGATTCATACAATGAAGAAATTAATATATTAAATGAATACTTACCAAAACCATTAACTATGGAAGAAATTAATTCTATAATTGATGAAGCATTTAATGTAGTAAATCCAAAGGCTCAATCAGATATGGGTAAAATAATGAAAGAAATATCACCAAAATTAAAAAATAGAGCAGATATGGGTGAAGTAAATAAAATTATAAAAGAAAAATTATCACAAATATAAGATGTCTTAAGTCTTATATTTTTTCATATAATTTACTAGGGTGATATTGTTTATGAAGCATACTAGTAACTTAAGAAACTATATATATCAAAAAGAATTTAAAATAACTATTAAGAAAAATATGATAGATATTGAAAATTTTACTAATATAGGAAAAATAGAAAACTATGAAATAGTTATATATAATAATAAAGAAAAAATAACTATTAAAGGGAAAAATCTTTCTATTAACAAAATGTTAAGCAGTGAAGTACTAATACTTGGAAATTATAATGAAATTATTTTTGAGGGAGAAAATGAATAGTTATTTAATAATAAAAGTAGAAGGAAAAATAATAGAAAAATTTATTCTTAGATGTAAAAAAAATAATATTAACCTTTTAAAAATAGAAAGAATATCAAATAAAGAAATAATAATTAAAATAAATAGTAAAGACTATGAAAATTTAAATAAAATAAAATCAATATATACTCTTACCATAATAAATAATGAAGGGTATTTAAAATTTAAAGAAGAATTAAATAAAAATAAAGTATTTATAATAATGGCAATACTTGGTCTTTTATTTTTAATTTATTTATCAAATACAATTTTTAGTGTAAACATAATAAGTATGAATAAAGATTTAAACGAAAAAATAATTAAAGAATTAGATAGTTATGGAATAAAAAAATATCATTTAAAAAAATCGTATGATTCTATAGAAAAAATAAAAAAGAAAATTACAGATAAATATAAAGATAGTATTGAATGGATAGAAATAACTGATATTGGTACTAAATATGAGGTAAAAATTGTTGAAAGAAAAAAACAAAGTAATAATGTAAGTACTGAGTATACAAATATTGTTGCGAAAAAATCAGGTGTAATAAAAAAAATATATGCTGAAGATGGATTAAAAATGGTAGAACCTAATACTTATGTAAATAAAGGTGATGTAATAATAAGTGGTGCGATAACAAAAGATGAAGAAGTAAAAAAATATGTTCATGCTAAAGGAAAAGTTTATGCAGAAGTATGGTATGATGTATCTATAGAGTTTCCTTTAAAGTATACTGAGAAAAAATATACAAATAATAATAAAAGAAGTTTTTATATAAAAATAGGAAAAGATTATATTTCACGAAAAAAATATAAAAACTTTGAAAGAAAGAAAATTTTTAGTTTAAAAAATAGATTAGTACCATTTGAAGTTGGAATAGAAAATCAAAAAGAAATAAAAATTATAAATGATACTTATAACATAAATGAAGCAAAAACAAAGGCTAAGGACAAGGTAAAAGAAAAGATTTTACAATCACTTGATAAAGATGAGTACATACTTGATGAAAAAACTTTGAATTTTTATCAAAAAGATAGTAAAATAGTATTAGATATGTTTATAACATGTTATGAAGAAATAGGGAAAGAAGAAAAAATAGAGCCTATAACAGAAGAATAGTAAGGAGTAATAAAATGATAGAACAAACACTAAAGGATGCCGTTAGTAATAACTGGCCAATGCTTTTAATATTTACAGTAGTAATAGTAACAATCAGAATAACATATTTAGTAGTGCATAAAGATAAATTTGTACTTTATAAAGAATTATTTATGCTTGCCTTTTTAATTTATGCGATGCTTTTATTTTATGTAGTAACATTCCAAGATGTAAATTATGGAACGAATAATTTTATCCCATTTAAGGAAATACTAAGATATAAGGTCGGATCAAAAGTATTTATGAGAAATATACTTGGTAATATACTTTTATTTGTACCATTTGGTCTTTTTGTTTCATATATAATGAAAACAAGAAAGGTAACGCCAATATTATTTATATCATTAGTTACATCAGGTGTAATAGAGTACACACAATTAAAAATTGGAAGAACATTTGATATAGATGATATTATATTAAATGTTGCAGGTGGATTTATAGGATATTTAATATTTATTATATGTGACACTTTAGAAAGTCATTTACCAGCGTTTTTTTCAACTGATTTATTTAAAAATATATTAACTATAATATTATGTGTTATAATATTTTTGATTTATACAAATTATTCATTATGGGGGATTTTAAGATGACAGAAGTATTTAATGAAACAAATGAAAAACTAAAAGAAATAGATGAGCTACCAGATTTAATTAAATTTATGACTAAATATATGGGTGAAGAAGATTCTGAATTTAATGTAATTATAGTAGATAATGAAAAAATACATGAAATAAATAAAACATATAGAAATATTGATAGAGAAACAGATGTAATTAGTTTTGCTTTAAATGATGATGAAACTTGTAATTCTTTTGTAAGAGTACTTGGTGATATTTATATTTCAATAGATAAAGCAAAATCACAAGCAGAAGAATATGGTCATTCTTTAAAAAGAGAATTATCTTTCTTGACAGTACATGGTTTTTTACATTTACTTGGATATGATCATATGGAAAAAGAAGATGAAATAAAAATGTTTTCACTTCAAAATGAAATATTAAAAGAATATGGAGTAAATAGATAATATGAAAGAAAAATTACTAGAGTTATTAAATAATAGTTATAGTCCTTATTCTAAATTTAGAGTAGCGGCTATCGCATTAATGAAAGATGGTACAGAATTTAATGGAGTAAATGTAGAAAATGCTTCATATGGAGGCGCTATATGTGCTGAAAGAAGTGCAATTGTATCTGCAATAAGTGCTGGATATAAAAAACATGATTTTGAAAAAATGTATGTTATGTGTGATAATGAAAAAATTGGTATGAGCTGTATGATATGTAGACAAGTTATTCAAGAATTCTTTGAAAAAGATAAGATGATAATTGCAATGAATCCAAATGGTGATGAAATAGTTCATACAGTAGAAGAATTATGTCCATATCCATTTGATGAAGAGGATTTAAAATGAAAGTAGGATTTGTATCAATAGTAGGTAGACCAAATGCTGGTAAAAGTACATTAATTAACAGCATTATTGGTAGTAAAGTTGCAATTGTATCAGATAAAGCACATACAACAAGAAATAATATTCAAGGAATATATAATGATGATGATTCACAAATAATATTTATAGATACTCCAGGTATTCATAAACCAATGCATAAATTAGGTAAATATATGAACTCTCAATCTTATTATTCGATTGAAGATACTAATGTTATATTATTTATGGTGGATGCTACAGAGAAAATAGGTAAAGGTGATAAATTTATACTTGAAAAATTAAAAGAAGTAGATTCTAATGTATTTTTAATATTAAATAAAGTAGATAGAATAAAAAAAGAAAATTTATTTCCAATGATTGAAGAATATAATAAGTTATTTGATTTTAAAGAAATTATTCCAATATCAGCTTTAAAGAAAGATAATATTGATGATTTAATAAAAACAATTAAAAAGTATTTAGATGAAGGTGAAAGATACTATAGTGAAGATTATTATACAGATAAAAGTATTAACTTTATGGTATCAGAAATAGTTAGAGAAAAAGTACTTAATTTAACTCATGAAGAAGTACCACATGCAGTAACATGTGTACTTGAAAAATATAAAGAAGAAAAAAATAGTATTCATATTAATGTACTTATAATAGTTGAAAGAGAAGGAATAAAAAGAATACTTGTAGGTCATTCTGGCTCTATGATAAAAGAAATAGGAATAGAAGCAAGAAAAGATATAGAAGAATTAGTAGGTAAAAAAGTATATCTTGAATTATTTGTTAAGACAGTTAATAACTGGAGAGAAAAAGATAAATATTTAGCAGAATTTGGGTTTAATAATGAATAAAAATTTTTAAAGGCATCATTATATAAATAGGTGATAATATGAATAAGAATGATGTTTGGTCTTTATTTAAAATGACAGGAAAAATAGAATATTTCTTAAAATTTAAAGAAATGCAAGAAAAGGAAGTAGAGTATCTTGGAGATAACGAAAGTAAAAGGAATAGTAATTAGTGAAAATGCATATAGCGAAACAAGTAAACTTTTAAATATATTTACAGAAGAATATGGAATAATTAGTGTAATCGCAAAAGGTGCTAAATCAATTAAAAGTCCCATTAGAAGTGTAACAACAAAATTAACCTATGCAATTTTCCAAATATATTACAAAAAAGGAAAATTATCTACTTTAGTATGCGCAGATGTAATAAATCCTTTTACTGAAATAAAAAAAGATTTATTAAAAATAAGTTATGCTTCATTTTTACTAGAACTTACTTCTCAGGTTTTAAAACAAACTAATGAAAAAGATATATTTGAGTTATTAGAAGAAACTCTACTGAAAATAGAAGATGGGTATGATCCAATAATAATAACAAATATACTAGAACTTAAATATTTAGATTATTTAGGTATAAAACCTGTACTTGACTCATGCGCAGTATGCGGAAGACCTAGTGCTATTACAGTTTCTACTAGTAAGGGTGGATTTGTATGTGCAAACTGTCATACAAATGAAAAAATAGTAGATAAGAAAACAATAAATGTTTTAAGAAAACTTTATCATGTAGATATATCTAAAATAAGTAAAATAAAATTATCAAATAATACAAGAAAAGAGATAGATGATTTTATAAATGAATACTATGATAGATATAGTGGGCTTTATTTAAAAAGTAAAAATTTCTTAAAATCGATAAAAAATGTATACATATAAAAATAAAATATGTTATAATGAGTTTGATAAAGAAAGCGATGACTAAGTGTGGAAACTTAAACAGCTATATAACCTAAAGATGATTCTTATTAAAGAATAAGTAAGGTGGAACCGCTCATAATTTTTGAGTCCTTACAAATTATAAAGAATCATCTTTTAATTTACGGGGGTGTTATATGAAATATATTGGTAAGAAACATCTTAATTCTAATATGTATAAGAAAATTAGAATGAAAGAAAAAGATGGGAAAGTAGTAATTAGTGCAATACCAGATGAAAAGTATAAGAATATGGAACTATTAAAAACTTCAACACCAGATATAACGGATACAATTGATGGTTTAAATGATGAAGAAAAAATAGAAGAAATTACTAAGTACTTTTTGAGAAATAATACAATACGTTCAATAAAACAAAATGGAGGAGAAATAATTGTTTCAAGCACTTCAGACAGACATTTAGTTATTAATTTATCAAAGAAATATTTAAATATATTAAATTTAATATTAGACAAATACCAAAATGATCGATTAAAATTTTTAGATAAAGTATCAGATAAAAATTTGATTCAAATTGCTACAGGCTATGTAGATCATTCGTTCAGAAATTTTAATAGTGAATCATCTTATGGGATACATTATATAACTAAACCTTACGATTTAGAAAATGTGGCGGAAGCAGTACATTTAAATCTAATGGAAATACATCATAAAAAAATATCAAAATTTGATTTAGATTTTTTAGATGAATATTTAAAAGAATTTATTAATAATAATCCTAATACTATAAAGTTGATTTGGAATTATTACGAATTAAAATATGGTTTTAGTGATGGTGATAGGGTAATAGAACTTCCAGAATATTTATGTAGAAAATATGAAGATATGGCAAAAGAACATAATGAATTTATAAGAAAAGAAGAAAATAAACAACTTTGTTTAGAATTAAAATAACTGATATTAATCCTTTTGCAATATAAAGGAAAATATAAATAATAATATAATAATAGAGATGGAGATGAAATAATATGGAAAATCTAACTATGGATAAAATAGTAAATGTATGTAAACAATATGGATTTATATTTCAAGGTAGTGAAATATATGGAGGACTTGCTAATACTTGGGATTATGGACCACTTGGTAGTAGATTAAAAAATTCAGTAAAGGATGCTTGGAGAAAAAGGTTTATTCAAGAAAATGATAACTCATATGAACTTGATGCTGCTATCTTAATGCATCCAAGAGTTTGGGTAGCAAGCGGGCATGTTGGTGGATTTTCAGATCCATTAGTTGACTGTAAAGAATGTAAAACAAGACATAGAGCAGATCATTTAATAGAAGGATTTACAGATGACGTAAAACCAGATACTATGACTGACGAAGAAATGATAAAATATATTAGGGATAACAATATAAAATGTCCTAATTGTGGTAAATCAAATTTTACTGATATTAGAGAATTTAACTTAATGTTTGAAACTAATAGAGGTGTCATAAAAGATGATACAAGTAAGGTATATTTAAGACCTGAAAATGCCCAAGGTGAATATGTTAACTTTTTAAATGTTCAAAGAACTACAAGAAGTAAGTTGCCATTTGGTATAGGTCAAATAGGTAAAGCATTTAGAAATGAAATTACACCAGGTAATTTTACATTCAGAACAATTGAATTTGAACAAATGGAACATCAATTATTTTGTAAACCAGGTGAAGATATGCCAATATATGAACATTATAAAGAATATGCAAAAAAATTCTTTATGGATTTAGGATTACCTGAAGAAAAATTAAGATTTCACGATCATGATAAATTAGTTTTTTATGCCTCAGCAGCCTGTGATATAGAATATAAGTTCCCATTTGGTTTTGGTGAAATAAATGGTACACATGATAGAACAAATTATGATTTGAGTCAACATCAAGAGTATTCGGGAAAATCAATGGAATATTTGGATCCTGAAACAAATGAAAAATATATTCCATATGTTGTTGAATCTACTGTTGGACTTGATAGAACAGTTCTTGCGGTATTATGTGAAGCATATGATGAAGAAACTTTAGATGATGGTAGTACAAGAGAAGTAATGAGATTGATGCCTTATTTAGCACCATATAAAGTTGCAGTTTTACCACTTGTTAAAAAATTCCATAAAGAAAAAGCAGAAGAAATATATAGAATGCTTAGTAAACGTTTTATGTGTACTTATGATGAAACTGGTAACATTGGTAAAAGATATAGAAGAGAAGATGCTATTGGTACACCATTTTGTATAACTATAGATGATGAAACAATTAATAATGGAGTTGTTACAGTAAGAGATAGAGATACAATGGCTCAAATTACATTAAATGTTGATGAAATAGTAGATTATATAAATGATGAAATAGAATTTTAAAAAGGTATTTTAACAAATATCTTTTTTTGTACCAAATTTTAATTTTTGTATAAAAAAATATTCAAAAATTATATTTTTACTTAAACAAAAATTGAATTTTTGAATTAAGAATTCTTCAAAAATGAATTTTTTGTGCTTTGATTATAAATTTTTTATATGTTAAACTACCACTCCAGAAAGGAGAAAAAGC
>ULNG01015340.1_pt1 | contig 37629 bp, 16 predicted proteins | sample 1951861 | NCBI WGS metagenome assembly ULNG01 (sample SAMEA4835571, study PRJEB28245) | human gut metagenome | biome: gut microbiome; material: fecal sample | place: Denmark | collected 2008 | reverse complement strand
CCTAAAAAATAGAAAAAAATTGATATTTCTATCAATTTTCCATATTAAAGTCATCTAAAAAATCATCTATAGTCATAATCTTATCATCAATTTCTTTTAATGATACATCTTTTTTTGGAATACTTTCTATTTCTTCTTCCTCTTCTAATACTTCAAGTTCCTCTTTTGATATTAATTCTTTTATTTCAAATACATCTAATACTTTTTTCTTAGATATAGATGATCCTGTTGAGTATCTATCATTTATTGATATTTCAGCACTTCTTATATAATCAATATCAGAACTTGTCATAAATCCTAGTTTACTCTTACCATTTATTACAAAAGTTTTAACTATTTTATATGGATTAGTTTTAACTTCTCTAATTAATAATAATCCTCTTCTAGCTCTTGATGATTTTTCCATTTCTTCTAATTTTATTCTTTTAGCAGTTCCTTTATTTGTAAATACAGCGATATATTCATCATTTTTATTAAATAAGCATCCTGATACTACTATATCATCTTTTAAATTAATAGACTTAACACCTGACGCTTTTATTCCAGAAATAGGAACTTCTTCTATATCATACCATAATCCGTAACCATTTTCTGTTGAAATTAATACTTCTTTATTTTTAGAATTAATAGCATTTACAACTTCATCATCATCTTTTAATTTAATACATGTTACTGCCTTTGAATATCTTTGAAGTTTAAACTCTGATAAATTAGTTCTTTTTATCATACCATTTTTAGTAAATATAGTAATAATATCATTTGTTTCAAAATTAGTTACTGGTATACATCCAATTATTTTTTCTTCTGATTTTATAGTTCTAATATTACTTATATGTTTTCCTAAATCTTTCCATTTTGCATCTGGGATTTCATGAACTGGAACATATAAATAATTACCTAAATTAGTAAATAAAAGTACTGTATCTAATGTATTTAGTTCATATAAACCAAGTACATAATCATTTTCTTTTAATAAAGTATCTTCATTCTTACTAGATTGATAACTTCTACTTGATGCTCTTTTTATGTATCCTTCTTTTGTTATAACTACTATTACATCTTCTTTTTGAATCATATCTATTGCATCTATTTTTATTTCAGATACTTCATCTTTAATAACTGTTTTTCTTTCTGTAGCATATTCTTTCTTTATATCTAATAATTCTTTTTTCATTTGTTTAAATAATATCTTTTCATTAGATAAAACTGAGTTTAAGAATTCTATTATCTGTTCTAATTTTGCTCTTTCTTCTTCTAAAGCTACTACATCTGTATTAGTTAAACGATATAATTTCATATCTACTATTGCAGTTGCTTGTTCTATAGTAAACTCAAATTCTTTTACTAAGTTATTTATAGCATCCATTCTATTATTACTTTTTCTAATGCAAGCAATTACTTCATCTAATATACTCATTGCTTTTAAATAACCATCTACTATATGCATTCTTGCTTTAGCATGTTCTAAATCAAACTTACTTTTTCTTATTGTAACTTCTTTTTGATGAGCAATATATGCATCAATTATATCAACAAGTCCAACAAGTTTTGGTCTTCTATTAACAATAGCAATCATATTAAAGCTATATGATATTTGCATATCTGTATTTTTAAGTAAATAATTTAAGATAAGTTCACTATTAGCGTCTTTCTTTAAATCAATTGCAATTCTAAGATCTCCTCTTGCTGTTTCATCTCTAGCATCTACTATTCCATCTATTTTCTTTTCTATTCTAATATCATTTATTTTCTTAACTAAATTTGCTTTATTTACTTCATATGGAATTTCTGTAATAAGTATTTGATGAACGCTCTTTTCCTTTATGATTTCATATTTACATTTTACATTTATTTTTCCTTTACCAGTTCTATATGCTTCTTCTATATTTTTCTTTCCTTCAATTGTTCCACCTGTTGGAAAGTCTGGTCCTTTTACTATATTAAATATTTCTTCAAAAGAACAATTTGGTTTATCTATTCTATAAACTGTTGCATCTATTACTTCACCTAAATTATGTGTTGGTATATTAGTTGCATATCCAGCACTTATTCCTGTTGAACCATTTACAAGTAAATTAGGAAACTTACAAGGAAGTACTGTTGGCTCTACTCTTGTATCATCATAGTTAGGAGCCATATTAACAGTTCCTTTTTCTATATCTTTAAGTAGTTCACCTGCTATTTTAGATAATCTTGCTTCTGTATAACGCATAGCAGCTGCTGAATCTCCATCCATAGATCCATTATTACCATGCATATCAATATATGGAGTCATCATTTTCCAATCTTGACTCATTCTAACCATTGCATCATATATAGATGAATCACCATGTGGATGGTAATTACCCATTATTTCTCCAACTGCTTTGGCACTTTTTCTATATTTTTTATCATATGTATTTTTACTTTCATACATTCCATAAAGTATTCTTCTTTGAACAGGTTTAAGTCCATCTCTTACATCAGGAAGGGCTCTATCTTGAATTATTTCTTTAGCGTATGATGCGAATCTGTCACCCATTATTTCTTCAAGGGCATAATCATGTATTCTTTGTATTACTTCTTTTGTTTCATCATTTTTCTTTTTCATTTAAAGCACCTCCTATATCTTATAATCATCTTCCAAAGAAAATTCTACATTTTCTTCTATCCATTCTTTTCTAGGATCAACATTATCACCCATAAGTACTGATACTCTTTTTTCTGCAAGAGCAGCATCAGTTATCTTAACTCTAATTAATAATCTATGTTCGGGATCCATTGTTGTTTCCCATAACTGTTCAGCATCCATTTCACCAAGACCTTTGTATCTTTGTGTATCAATTGGTTTTCTTGTCTTTGTATATTCTTTTAATTCATCATCATTATAAGCATACACTACTTCATTTTTAGCAAACTCTATTTTATAAAGTGGTGGTGTTGCGATATAAAGTCTTCCTTCTTCTATAAGTGGTCTCATATATCTATAGAAGAATGTTATTAAAAGAACTTGTATATGTGATCCATCAACATCGGCATCGGTCATTATTATTACTTTATCATAATTACAATCTTTAATATCAAAGTCTGTTCCAACACCCGCACCTATTGTATAAATAAGTGTATTAATTTCTGCATTTTTATATGCTTCTTCTATTTTTGCTTTTTCTGTATTAAGTACTTTACCACGAAGAGGTAATATTGCTTGATATCTTCTATCTCTTCCTGTTTTAGCAGAACCTCCTGCTGAATCACCCTCTACTATAAATAGCTCATTTTTAGATGAATCTTTCTTTTGTGCAGGAGCAAGTTTATCACTAATATTTTTTTCTTTTTTTGTTCCGCTTGCTTTTCTAGCAGCCTCTCTTGCCTTTCTAGCTGCTTCTCTTGCGGCTTTTCCTTTTAATGCTTTATTTAATATTGTAACTGCTACTTCTTTATTTTCTTCTAAATAAAATCCAAACTTTTCAGAAACTACATTTTCTACTACAGTTTTAGCAAGTGGTGTACCTAGTTTACCTTTTGTTTGTCCTTCAAATTGAAGTAATGCTTCTGGAATTCTAAGTGATATAACTGCGGTTAAACCTTCCCTTACATCAGGTCCTTCTAAGTTTTTATCTTTTGCTTTTAAGTATCCATTATTTCTAGCATATTCATTAAATACTTTTGTTAATGCTGTTTTAAATCCTACTTCGTGTGAACCACCATCACTTGTTTTAACATTATTAACAAATGAAATAATGTTTTCATTATATGTATCTGTATACTGCATTGCAATTTCTACTTCAATTTTATCTTTTTCTCCAGTAAAATGTAATACATTATGAAGTGTATTTTTTCCTTCATTCATATATTCTGCGAATGATTTAATACCATTTTCATAGTGATATTTTACTTCTTTTTTATCTTCTTCATCTATTACTTCTACAGAAAGACCTTTTAGTAAGAAGGCAGATTCTTGCATTCTTTCACATATTGTTGTAAATGAGAAGTTTGTAGTAGAAAATATTTTATCATCAGGCATAAATCTAACAGTAGTACCAGTTTTATTAGTAGGACCAACCTTTTTTAAAGGACTATCTACTTCTCCACCATTTTTAAAACTGATTGTATATTCTGCTCCATCTCTTTTAGAGGTTACTATCATCCATTTTGAAAGTGCATTTACAACAGAAGCACCTACACCATGAAGTCCACCAGATACTTTATAGTTTCCTTCTTCAAACTTACCACCAGCATGAAGTATTGTATAAATTACTTCTACTGTACTTTTACCTGATTCATGCTTTCCGACAGGAACACCACGTCCATCATCTGAAACACTAACTGAACCATCTGAATGAAGAATTATCTTAATATTTTTACCATATCCATTCATTACTTCATCTATTGAATTATCTACTATTTCCCATACAAGATGGTGAAGTCCTCTTTTATCTGTTGAACCAATATACATACCTGGTCTTTTTCTTACTGCTTCAAGACCCTCTAGTATTTTAATTGATTTTTCATTATATTCTGCCATAAATAAAACTCCTTTACTTTTCACTATAAGTGATTATAACACATTTTTCCCTTTAAATTCAAGGTATTTTACATTTTGTTTATGTAAAGAAAAAAGGTTTATTATTAAACCTTTATTATTCTTCTCCAACATTTGTATAACTAACATTTATATTAACTTCATCAGATGAATAACTCACTATATACACATTATTGTCTTCAGTTACATATGCATATCCTGTCCCATCATTTTTAACAGTTATACCAAATGGTTTTAAAATCTCATTAAATGTTGCTGCTTTTACTGCAAAACTGTATTTTGTATATTCTTTATCATCTATTGTTTGAGATTCCTTAACAGTATTTTTATCATCTATATTTATACCTTTTAGAAATAAATCTGTATTAGTATAATCATATTTTAATTTTACATTAACTGTCTTACCTAAAACATCAGTTACTTCTGTTTTATTGTCTTTTATTTTAGCAACATACGATGCATTATTATCATTAAAACTTATTGTATATTCTTTATTTTCTTTATTTAAAACAACATAGTTTTCATTAAATGAATCTGTACGTATTGATACCTTTGTTCTATAACTTTTTACTTTATCTATTTTAGTATTATTTGCAGCTGAATTTAAATCATCTACCTTACTATTTCCAAAAAATAACAAAAGTAATATACATAGAAATAAACACGCTATTAATATAATTATTCTTTTCGTTGGTATTGTTTTCATTTTTAACCTCCATTATTCTGTAGTACAAGTTAAACTTGTATTAGTCTTTTTATTATTTATAGTTGTATTAGTTGAAACCATCTTACATGTCAATAAACCAGAATTATCATTTGCTACTGTAAGATTTGTGTTATTATAAAATAAATAATCATCTACAGATGTAACTGTACTTGGTATTGTAACAGATTTAATATTATTACTTTGGAAAGCATTCATACTTATTTGAGTTATTCCTTCATTTAATGTTAAATTTTGTATATTTAATGACCCAAATGAATTTCTTCCTATTTTCTTAACACTTCCATATATATTTATTGTTTTTTCTTTTGTTGCATCCAATCCTTTAAATCCATCTTCTAATATTTCTTGTGATTTCGAAGAATTTTTACCAATATTTAAATTTGAAACAATTAATTTATTAAACATAGTAGAATCCATACTTGCTACTCCATCACCAATATTTAATGTATTTACAACTCTATTACCTAAAATAGAATTTCCTATTGTAGTAACAGAATCTGGAATCGTTATTTCATTAATTGTATTCTTTGCTTCTGAATTTAGATAAAAAGCCATATTAGATATTTTTTGTAATCCCTCATTAAGATTAATACCTTTAAGTGGCACTCCAGTAAATGCTTTTGAACCTATCTCTGTTACACTTCCAGGAATATCTATACTAAGTAATCCTGAATTTGCAAATGCATCCTCATCAATTAATGTTAAACTATTTGGAAGTTTTATATCTGTTAAACTTGTATCAGACTCAAAGGCATAACCATTTATACTTGTAAGTTTTTCTGGTAAAGTAACAGATGTTATTGAACTATCATTTGAAAAACCACTATAAGGGATTGAGTATACATTATTTTTTATTACAACTTTTTCTAATGATGTAAATCCACTAAATGACGCCTGATCAATAACTTGTTCTGTTTGAAGAGTATCACTACCTATAGTCAAATCTTTTAGTGTCGATTTTATACCAGAAAATGTACTAGAAGTAATCTTAAATCCACCACCTGTATTTAATGTTGCTACTGGTGTTCCAGAGAACACATTACCAACAGTTGTTAAACTGTCTGGAAGATTAACACTCTTAAATGCATTATTACCAAAGCAATAATTATTAAGAGTTTTTATTCCCTCATTTAATGTTAATTTACTAATATTATTTGCTATAAAAGCATTTTCGCCTATAGTTTCTACTGATCCTGGAACATTTAATGCAGAAATACTATTTCCAGCAAAAGATGTTGAACCAATACTTGTAACTGAGTCTGGCAATGCTAATGCCAAAATTGAATTGCTTACAAATGAATTATCACCCAAAGTTTTTATTGTAGGAGAAATTATTAGTTTAGATGATATACTTTTTTGAGCAAAACCAGCAGTTGATATACCAGTAACTGTCTTACCATCTATTTTTGTTGGAAGAGCCCATACATTATCTTTATATGATGATGGTGCTGTAGACTTAAATCCACTTATGTTTACTGTTCCATCTGAGTTTTCAGTTGTAGAATATAAACTTTCATCTATATAATCTTTACATATTTTATTATATTCTTCTTCACTTATTGTTCCATAATCATATATATGTTCATTACAAACATATTTAATAGTTCCATCATCTATATAATCTTTAATATTTTCAACAGTTGTTAAATCAACTCTAATTACAGGAGTTATGTAAAATGGTGTTCCAGATTCACTAAATCCAAATGTTGATTGCATTGAATTTTGCATTAGATAATAGAATGTATTTTCACCCATTATCAAACATGGCATATATGTTGACGATGGACAAATATTTAATCCATTTAACAATGCATTGTTATTTTCACTAAGTTCAACTGTGTTCATTATTCTTGCTTTTAAACCTGTAAAATCAAACGTTGAATTTATATTATATTTTGCTTCTGGTTTTGGAATTTTATCACTCCAAGTCTCAGTTATTGTATTAATATAATTTACTAAGGCTCCATCAGCTGACCCATTATTATTCTCTAGTGCCTTACCATAATCATATACTCCAGTATTTTTGTATACTAATTCATATTTACCTTCATCTGTATTTCCATGAAGTACAAGCCACGCATAACATGTATCTGATTCATTATCACACAATTTATAATTAATTGGATCAAAATATACTACTTCATTTTCTTCGTATTTAGGAAGCTTACTTGGATCTATAGTACTTGTTGTTCCACATTTATCACTTTTTTTAGCACTCCATTTACCATCATTATAAATAACATTATATTCATTAATACATAGATTTGCACCTACTACTCTTTTGTCATTTATTGTAACTGATCCACTTTGTGGTTTATTTTTTACAGTTACTGAACTTAATTCATTTACACTGTAAACAGATTGACCTGACTTAAAAAAAGATTTATATTTGCTTGAATCTAAATCAGAGAAAGTCATATTTTGATTTACCGCTCTTGCATATAACTGTCCTGATTCGATAGATGTTTGTCTCTTACTATTTTCAATAACATCTAATACTTTTGGTACTGCTACTACGGCAATAACTGAAATTATTATAATAACCGCAAGTAATTCAATTAATGTAAACCCTTTATTTTTATCATCTAACTTTTTCATAAATTCCTCCTAGTATTACATTATAAGTATAAAATACAATCAAAAATCAGTCAATATAAAAAGAGTTCAAATGAACTCTTTTTACACTTTTCTTGATAGTTTTCTTTGCTCTTTAAATGCGAAGTATAAACCAAGAATTATTGATACCATCGCAACTATATAAATTATATATTTTATTTGATTTACTCCTGTTTGGATTGTTATTATTAAATATGCTAATGCTGATTCTATTACTTTTCTCTTTTCATTAGTATTTTCTAAGATATTTCCATTTACTTTTCCATCTTCTGTTATTGTAAATTCTATATCTTTATTATCACTACTTACTAGTTTATAACTTCCTTCTTCAAGATTATTTAAATATATTCTTCCTTTTATTGAAGTCATTTCACTATTATTTGATCCCGTAATATATCTACCTACTTCTTCGTCCTTTTCCATATTTAATAATTTATATTCATTATCTACTTTCTTATACAAATTATATGTATTTTCTGTTGATAACTTACTTCCATCACTCATTTCATATACAATTATATTTTTTCCATTTTGATTTATATTTAATACTTTTTCTATTGTATTTATTATACTTGCACCTATACTCTCTGATGGAGCTGAATCAATTATTGTAAGTGTTCCATTCTTAACAAAACTATAATCTCCATATGTTATTGTATGTCCATTTAAATATAGATTTATAATTTTATTTTCTGGTACTATTATATCTTCAGTTAATTCTATATCTTTATATATTACTATATTTGATTCTGTATTATCTTTAACTGAATTAATTGCTGTTTGTAAACTAGTAAAGTTAATTCCATTTACCATTGCTACTCTTTCATCATCAGCAATTACAACTAAATAACCAACTTTTGTATTGTTTGTTGTATCATCGCTTATAGAAAGTTTATAACCCGGTTCTATTTCTGTTATTGTTCCAGAAACAGGAGCAGTACCACCAATTAATTTACCATCATATAAATTAAATGTTCCTGCATTATTTACAGCATATTTTGATCCTTGAATTACTGGACTTGTAATACTTATTACTCCACCTTTTTCACCAATATTCAATACACCTTCATCATTATATATGCACTCTGTACTACCTGATGTATAGTTACCACTAGTTATATTTAAAGTACCTTTATATCTATTATTAAATACCCTATTTGAACTATTAACACTATTTAACGTTGAATTAGAAACTGTTAGTGTTGAATTATTACTTATATATGCAGTACCTGATGAAGTATCTATAATGCTTTCACCACCATTATTATATAATTCAAAACCTTTTGCAGTAGCATTTTGAATTTTCAACTGACCAGTATTAATTATTTTATTTAAAGTTCCACCAGTTATATTAGCAATATTATTTGAAGTCAAATCTTTTACTGTTCCGTCAATCACATTTATTGTTCCTGAGTTTTCTACTGAATTTATAATACCAGAATTTTGGGTAAATGTTCCGTTTGAAGAGTTTGTACCTGATACTGTTCCACCGTTATTGTTTACAATACCATTGTTTGTTACTGCAAAATCTCCACTAGTAATATTCATAGTTCCATTATTTTCTATTGGAGAATCATAATCTATCTTGCCTGATGACGCATTGTCAATAATAGTTACTGTGCCATTATTTATGAATGGTATATTAGGTGTATATATTTTTTTACCATTTATATCAAACGTCATATTCTTATTTTCATTAACAATTCCACCATCAATTTTATTTGTATAAATCCATACATTATCAAGTAATTGCAATGTATCATTATTTGATATCTCATTAACTGCAGACCTTATATTATTATATTCTTTATTACTTGTAGTATTTTTTATAACAGGTGTATCAACTAAATAATAGCCATCTGTTGATACTTTAACATTATATCCATTTTCAACTTCTATTGGTTTTGAAATATTTTTCTTTACAATTCCATCATAGAAATATAGATTTAAATATGTAGCAGTAATTCTACCACTAATCATTGGATCTGTTATTGAAACATTAGAGTCCCCTTTTATACCCAAAGTTACATTCATATCGCTCTGATTTTTCATAGTTGAAATAGAACCTGCAACTGTTCCAGATTTAATAATTACTGTTGGAGTAGATGTATATGAATACATATCATAAATGCTTGATAATGTTCCTGATTCCATTGTAACTCTGCTTACACCTACAATATTATTTACAGTTGATGAAGTTATTGAAACTCCTGATTGATATCCTTTTATATTTCCATCTATTTCAGTATTATTTAGAGTAATATTATCATAATCCGAAAGGATAACGGTATCTACTGCTCCACTATAATTTCCACCTTCAATTGATAATTTTAATCCTCCACTATATGATGAAAATTTTGGACTAAACTTACCACAATTTACACTACTGTAATAAGAATTACAGTTTAATATATTGTACTTTTGATTTTTCATTTCAACATTCTTTAAATTAATTGTATTCCCAACATGTTTACTTTGCATAAATATACCATTATAAGTATTTATTGTTGCACCATCTACTTTTACTGTTGTTTCTGGATTAATTACGGTTAAGAATTTTCCAAATTTAAAATTGAAAATTCCTCCTATTATTTCTACACTCTTTGCGTCATATGTTCGAATTAATCCAAATTCAGTTGCATCACTATCAGTTGTAGTCTGATTGCTAAATCTAGGGTCTCTAGTAATATTTGTATTATTTAAAATAAGCTGTCCAGTTAAAATATCAAGAGAATGTAATTCATCATCAGCCATATCATAATATTTAGATGTTATATTTGAATTACTAATATTTAAAATTGGGCTATTAGAACCATAATTTTTAATAATACATCCATAAGACGATGATGTTATTGTTACACCTGTTATATTCATATTTGATTCATTTTTTATTAAACCAACATATTCAATAGTACCTTTATTTAGTGTGAAATCTTTAGTATTAGTTATTGTTGATGATGATGGTATTGTAATATTATTTGCTGTAAATGTAGAACTATTTGTTATTGGTCCAGTAATATTATCATTTTCAGAAACAAGTATACCATCATTAGTTAATGCATCACTACTTCTAATTTGTGAATTTGAAATATTTATAGTACCATTGTTTGTTATTGACTTACCACTAGTGTTTATTTTTATAGAATCAACTGTTGCTGTTCCTGAGTTAAATATTACACTATTTGATGATGTTTTACCATAAGAATTGTATAAAATTGATTCTTTAATATTTAATTCACCATTTGCTTTATTACTTATTATTTCACATTCAACTGTGCTTTCAATATATATTTTATTCAATTTTAAGATTCCAGAATTATCGATAACATTACTTCCTCCAGTATTATATATACCGCCATCATCAATTGATGGTGTTGTTTCATTATAATTACTATTTGTTATTGTTAACTCTCCTAAATTTGAAAGGAATAAAGCATTATTTTCATTTATTTTATAACCATTTACATCTATAGTAACATTTAATCCTTCTGGAACTACAGTTGCTTCAGCACTAGCAAGTGTTGAAATTTCACTTATTACTTGTATAGTATTACCATCTGTTGCTTCATCTATAGCCTTTTGTAAAGTACTATATTCTTTTTCAGTATCAACGTTTCTTGCAACCATTGTTTCTTTTTCATCTTTATGTAAATATTTTGAATTATCTACTTGAATTACAGTATATTCATCTTCAGTTTCATACACATTTCCATCAATTGGTGTTGTACCTGTGAATATTCCATCATAGAACTTAAATACCGTTTTTGAACCAGTTTTTATACCTGCAGTTGTACCTGTTATTTCAGGATTAGAAATTGATACATTTAAACTTCCATCATCGTTAGTATCACCTTTAATACCGAAAGTTATAGTATTTTCACCAGTATTTCGTATTGCAATTCCATCTGCAGATGTATATGTTCCACTAATTATATTAACATCACCAGTTGTAGTAGAATAAATTGCGCTATTTCCTGAACTACTAACATTTGAACCAGTTACTGTTATATTTGCCGTTCCCGTTAATTGGAATGGTACACAAGCAGCAACATATTTACCACCATTTACTATAACATTTCCTTTTTTAAAGTTTAAAATACCATATGTTGATGTTACCATTGATGTTGATGTTATATTATTATTATTAAATATTGCACTATTACCATTATTAGTAAAGACATTATAATTATTAGTACTAAATACATTATTAGTAAACTCAATAGAATTATCATTTGTTCCAATATATTTTAATGAAGAATTTAAGTCATGAATTTTTGCAATTCCTGAATTATAAATCAAATTATTTGCTTCACTATAATTACCACCAGAAACATCAACATTTCCATTTGCACTTGTTTTTATGGCATATGATGTTTTAAAAGTTCCTCCTTTAATATTAGTTATTCCATCAGAATAAACTGCAATATATCCTACTTCAAAATTTCCATCATTTATGTTTGTTGTTGCATCGCTAGAAGTATATATAATATTATCTGTATCATTACTAATATTTCTTATAGAGAATGTACCACCAGAAACATTTAGTTTAGAATTATTAGTTATAAATCTCATTGGCTTACTTGTTTTATAATTACCACTGAAATTATGAACAATTGAACCAGAATTGAAATTCATATTACCATTGTTTATAAATGTATTTATATTGCTATAATAACATTTTAAATTAATTCCATTATTTTCCAATGTTCCATTATTTTCTAATAAACTTTCTCCATAAACTCTACTAATTTCTGAAGAAGAATCAGACGTTTTCAATTTTAATGTTCCATTATTTACAATCAATGGATTTTGTTTTTTATAATATACTATTTTTTTGTCATCTAAATTTAATTCTATATTTTTATTAGAATCAACTGTAGAATTCAAAACCGTATATATATCTTTTATTATTTTTATTTTTGTTTGATTGTTATCGCCATTAACGTTTTCTATTGCTTCACTTAATGTTTTATATTTAGTTTCTCCAATTTGAGCAACATAATCTTTATCAATTATTTTATTTAATGATATTTTATTTATGTCATTAGTATTTGAATAGTCAACATCATAACCATTAGGAACTAAATTTATTGAAGTATTTATTACTTCTTCATTATCACTTATAAGAGTTCCATCATAATAATTTACAATTGACTCATTAATAGTTTCAATACTATAGTCAATAGTGTCAATAATAATATTATCACTACTAACAGTTTCATCATCACTTCCAAGATTAATAGTTGAACCTTTTCCATAAATTCCTTTTTTGTAATTTAAAATTTTAAATCCATCATTTAAATTTAGTGTTCCTTCATTTGTTACTGCTGTAAGATTACTTTTTGTTGATGTCATGGTAGTATTTTCCGCTGTAAGTATACCTAAATTTTGAATTGTTCCATCAGCAAATTGTGTATTATTTATATTTGCATTTCCTCTATTTGATAAAATACCATTAATTTTAGAATTATTATATTTAAACTCTCCACCAGCATAGTTAGTTATATCCATTGCAGTTACATTTTCTTCTATAGTCATATTTTTAGAGTTTTCAATTTTTGTATTAACCATATCCATATTTTTCATTGTTACTGTACTATTTGAGTTTTTAAACAAAGGCATTGATTGAATAATTACATTATCCATATTTAATGTACATGCATTAAAATCAATACTATTTATAGTAGAATCTTTAATATCTATAGTACTACTACCATTATATATATCTCCTAATGTAGAATTATTAATTTCTACTTTTTTATTTGTATTTGAATTAACGGTTCCTTCAATATAACTATTATTAATCTTAATATCCTTTTTGCCCATTGAATACGAATTTTTTATTCCATTATCTATCGCTTGTGAACCGTATATATTTGAATTATTTATTTCAAGCATTCCTTTTTCACTTAATTTAAACGCATAAGCACTAGTTGATGATGGTACAATAATTGATGAATTATTTATAGTTAACTTATAAATAGATGAATCTATTATTGCAGATGAATAATTATAATCCCTTATGATAACATTGTCTAATGTTAAGTCTGAATTACTTTGATTATATATAGAACCACCAACAAATGTATAACCTTTAATATTATTTTTCTTAATACTTTTTGTATATAATGAATAATTACTTGTTGATGCAATTGTTCCAGAACCTTCTACAATTTCACCTGTTTCTCTGTTATTAACACCATAAGCATATGCTCGAACATATCCTCCATTACCTATGCTCAATTTTCCATAATTATCTACGCCTGAAGATGAAGTTGAATTATCCTTTGTATAAACTAATGTTTTTTCAACACTCAAATATGCACCTTCATTATTTTTTATAGCACTACTTGCAGAACTATAAATTGATGAAACATAATCACTATCAGATAAAGTTGGTATATCAATTTTCGAATTAATTTCGTTTATCCTTAAACTTATTTGTGTTCTTGGTAGACATATTTTTAAATAATATTCTCCGATTTTCGTTGGTTTTAACTCGAAATTAAATGTTTGAGCTGCTGTTGACGTTCTAACAAATCTTTTTTGAACATCAAAACTAGATTCATTTACATTTTTATCACTACTCAAACCAATAGTTACATAACCAAATGAACTAGATGCTTTAGGGAGTGTTATCGTTCCTACTATAGATTTATATTTACTGTCAAAATTTATTTTATAATTTGAAAAAGTTGAATTCATATATGTTTCTTTAGAACTAATACTTATATTTCCATAACTAAATGAATTATAACTACACTTTTTCGTACTTGTTGAGTTGTTGCAAAAGATTGAAAAATCAGATGTATCATATTTTACAGTTTTAAAATCAGATATTTGACTATTAAAATCTTCTATACGATTAGCATAAGTTGGAACATATTTAGAATCTGTTACTTTTAAACTACCGTTATTTGTAATAACTGGATCTGAAGATGTTGTTGTCAAAGTGTGACCATTTAAATCTAACTCAACACTTTTAGTACTTTCAATCTGCAATGAATTGCTTATATTTAAATCCTTTATCAATTGAACAGTATCAGCTTCTTTATTTAATGTAGTAGTAACACCATCATATCTTATATAATCATTAGTCTTATCATCGTCATTTAAATATGTAATACCAATTTCAAAACTATCTGCATTCGTGTCTGATACTGGAAGATTTCCATCTTTTTCATAAGCAAATTGTAAATAATATATATTACCCTTTTCCAAAACTTTTGAAATTCTACCAGAAGAAGACTTATTACTTGTAACAAGTAAACTATCTTTCGAATAACTAGAGCTATTATTATAGTTTATTTTTGTTAAACTATTTTTCATTAAATTAATGAATCCCATAGAATAGTTATCATTTTTTGAAATATTATAATTTATATCTATCGGCATATCACTAGCAGCATTTGTTAAATCTATTTTCATATATGATACTGCTGTTGTATTTGCAATTCCTTTATTTTTATTAGTAAATACACCTTTTTCGCTATCATAAGTAAATCCATATGCTGGTTCATTTTTTACATAAATATAATCTAATGTCTCATCCTCATCATTTATTTCTGTTTCTTCATCTTCAACATCATCCTTAATTAAATCAGGAACAAGTCCATAATATAATGTTGTATTTTCTTCTTCACCAAGTTCTATAATAAATGGATCATCTTGTGTACCACTACCAGATGTTATTTTTACTTTAGGGCTTAAATATACTGTTGGTTTTATAGTACTTGAAGAATACGCAGGGTAAGAATATATACTAGTATATATGCTTGCAACATTCGATGGATATTCACCACCATAAGTTGGTGTAATGGTTAATGAATTTCCATCTGTATTTGTTGAATTTAACCAACTATTATATGAGACGCAATTAGCATATTTACTTGAATTACCTTTGATACATTCATCCCTAGTATAGCTTGAACCATTTCCTGAAGATAAAATATAATCACTCACATATGGAAGTCCAACTTTACCAATCCATGTTGTAGTTCTATTGACATTATCATAATCTGTAGAAGTTGTATCCATATTTGTTTTACCGGTATTATTTCCTCTTTCCATAGCATATACTTCTAAAGCGGTTAAATTATTACGTGTATCATAATCGTTTGGAAGAGCTCCTGTATTCCAAACCACACTATCTATCATAGATTTCGCACTATTTGATAATCCAATACTGCTAAAGTCACATTGTTTATTATATTCACCTGCACCAATAAAACAATATCCAGATTTTCCTGCCCAATATAAACTATTGTTTAATTTTAAAGTGTTTGCTTTTTCTTTACCAATAAAATCCGATTTATTTTCAACTTTATTTAAATCAATTTTAATAACTGGATTTATAGAAAACGAATTATTTGCATTACTAAACGGAAAATTATAATTTGATACTTTTTTATAAGCAAGGTTATAATAATTGCTCTCACCCATAACTAATATTGGATAGTTACAAGGCGATGATGCAATGTAAGAAGAAACACAAATGCTAAGTTTTTGTGATAAATTATTTTCTGAAAGTTCCTTGGTATTTAAAATTCTTGCTTTTGATTTGGTAAAATCAAATAGACTATTCATATTGCTTTCTGAACTTGGACTTATAATCTTATCACTCCATGTTTCAGAAATTTTATTCAAATAATTAATTAACACATTATCATATGATCCACCATTTGATTCTACTGCTTTAGAGTAATCATACACATCTGATTTTTTATAAACAAGTTCATACTCACCAGTACAATTATTACCACTCATAACCGTCCAAGCAGGACATGAATCACTTTCAGAATCACAAATTCTATATTTAACAGGGTCAAAATAAATAGTATCATCAACTATATATTTTGGTAAATCAGGATTTTCTTTTTCACCTTTTTTACACTTTGTATCCTCTGAATAAATATTATTTGGTGCATTATTTTCATAACCCTCATTTAATAATTTCATTAAATCGGCTTGTGACCATTCATTTATTCCTGTACCATTATTTATACTTGAATCACTTGAATCCCATGATAGATAAATATTCAAATCTTGATAAAGTGATTTATCTCTAATCAATTTTATTCTTTTTGCATAATTACCATCAACATCTATTGTATTAAATATTCCAATTACTCTCCATAATTCATTATTAAATTTAACATAATTTTTAGTATTATTGCCAACAAATCTAAAGTTAGAATCTGTTGTTCCATCATTTTCTACATATGGAAGATTGGTATCAGCAGGTTTATTACTATCATCAATTGTTCCTTTTAAATGAGATAATGTACCAATATTTATCATATTATCAGTAACGGGAACAAGTGAAATATTTTTTATATAAGGATTTGGTTTACCTCCTGGATAAAAACTTGCAAAATGTACATAATACACACTTCCTTTTGGAAGAACATATTTATAATCACGAAAATCATAATAATTACTATTACCATTTATGTAGTAGTTGTTATACGAATTAAATGATAGTAGCGTATTATCCATATTATTAATAACAAGTTCCTTATCAGAATCTTTATTATTGCTTGTTATATATATACTTGAATAACTATTCAAGATTAAATTTAAATCTATCATTTGATCAGTCTTAGACTTTGTTAAATCAACTTTTACATACGAATCAAATTTTTCACCATAAGGTGCATAACTTGAAATTGAATATCGATCATATGAAGAATCATAACTATCAATTCCATAATAATTTGTTTTTAGATTTGTTGATAAATCTATATCTTGTTTATCTCCTAAACCAACTATATCAATCGTATTAATTGTAAATTGATCCTTTGAATCATGTGTTTTATAATAATCTTCAGAATAGTTATCGTAACTATCTTTAAAATAATAAAATTGTATATAATATTTCTTACCTTTTGTTAACACTTTAGAATAATTATATTTTCCAACACGAGGACGAGAACTATCATTAGCATATAAATATCCCAGTGCACCATATGAAGCACTTGATAATTTTTCATTGTTTTCACTTATTACTATATTGCCATAATTACAAGAATATAAAGTATCAATCGAGGCATTAATTATTACTTCTTTATCTTCATCTTCATTTGTTAAATCCACTTCAATATATGAGAAAGCTGTTGTTCCATTTTGATATTGATTGTTTGATTTTAATGTTCTTGTTGTTTTGTCATATTCAAAACCATATGAATTAGATACAGTTTCAAGTACAGTATTTTCATCTACAACATATTTATTTATTTTTTGAAGAAACATGTCATAAATTGTAACCATATTAGTTTCATTTTGAGAATATGTAGTATAATCCAATCTTACATAATATTTCTTACCTTTTGTTAAATAAAATTTATAATTATCTCTCTTAGTAGTATTGTCTGTAGTTTTCGTTTGAGATATATTATTACCATAAATATCATTTTCTCTTACAATTACTTCAAAGTTTCCATAATAAGTATCAATAGCATCACTTGAAATAAATAAATACTGATCATTCTCATATCCTGTTAAATCTATTACAGTATATGCTTTTACACTTTTACCTGGCTCTGATGATAGTGTATTTGTTTCACTATCGTAAGTAAATCCAGTATCATCAACATTACTAAATCCTTGCATTAGATTAGTATTTGTTGTCGTAGGTTCAGACAATGTTCCGCTATTTGTATCTTCAACAGCTTTATCTATTTTAGTATAATAAACACCAGTTCTAACTATTCTTGCTTCCGCATCTTCTAGTATTTTTAATGTTGCAACTTGTCTATTATCACTTGTTACTACACTTGCATTATATAGATATGGCTTATCGTTTACTTCACCTTCTATTGCAATATTTCCTGCTATCATTCCATCATAGAAGTTAAATCTTCCTTTTGTATTTTTATCTATATATTCATTTACAACACCAAATGTTCCACCATTTATATATGGTTTTGTTGTAGATACTACTAATTCATCTTCTAATTCACCTAGTGTTAGTACACCTGTTGTTTCATTTTTTAATGCTACTCCTACATTATTTACTATACTTCCTGCTTCTTCAGAATTATCTTTTATTATTAAATTTCCACCATTATTTATTGTATATGTATCTTTTACTCCTGTTATTGTTTTTCCATTTATATTAAGAGTTATATCTTGTCCTTCTAATACTTCTACACTTTCTTTTGTATCTGTTACCATTTCTATTGTGCATTGGTTACTTGGACATGCTTTTATCGCTCTTTCAAGTGAGCTAAAGTTTTCATATAAATTTTCATCTTCAAATAATTTATTTTCTCTTCCTATTATTCTTGCAACTATTTTTTCTTCAGTTTTAACTGTTATTTCTTTTGCTTCACTTAAGTTTCCAGCAACATCTTCTGCTATTACTTTTATTTTATAATCTTTTCCTGATACTAAATCATTAAATGTATATGTACTATTTTTTTCTTCATTATAGTTTTCATTATATACTATTGTTGTTTCTAACAAATCATCTTTATATATATGTATTTGTTTCATTCCTGATTCATTATCTATTGTACTTACATTTATATCAAAACTTGTTCCTGATACATTTGTTTCATTTAATGAATTTATTATTGGTTTTATTTTATCTATATTTGTTATGTCATGTAATTCTGTTATACTATCTACATTTTCTTTTACAGATTTTGCTACTACTGTGCAGTTATAATCTATATCAAATTGTCCTGTATATTCTTTATATTCTCCTGTGTCTATTTTATATAGATATTTATAATCTTCATGACTTGATGTTATTGTTACTGTTACTTTATTGTTTGTCCACTCTGTTGGCACATGGCTTATACTTGGTTTTTCTATTTCTTCATATGAACTACGCAATATCATATTATCTATTACTGGTAAATTAAAGTCATATTCTTTATCATTTAATGTCCATGTTTTAAACAAATTATGTTCTTTTGTTGGATTCTCACTTGGTTTAGTTGCCTTTAATCCATATTTAACTTGTTCTTGTTTAAATAAGTTATCTCCATCCATGAACTTAACTGTATATTCATTTGCTTCATATACTGAATAAAGTGTTGTATCTTTTGTTATTTTTGTACTAAAGTCATAAGCTATACCATTTTCTTCGAGTGACCAATATTTAAATGTGTGTCCAACTTTACTTGGATCTGTTTCCGGTTTTACTGCAACTTTATTATACTCTATAGTTTCATCTTCTACATATTTAGTGCCATTATCTACAAATGATACTTTATAATTATTTACACTATATACTGAGTAAAGTGTTATATTCTTTGTTATCTTTGTATTAAAGTCATAGGCTACACCATTTTCATCTAGTGACCAATATTTAAATGTATAACCTTCTTTTATTGGATCAGTCTCTGGTTTTACTGCAATTTTATTATATTTAACTTTTTGCGTATCACCATATGCATTACCTTGGTCTATAAAGTTAACACTATATTCATTTATATCATACACTGCATATAATGTTATACCTTCAGTTATTAATGTATTAAAATCAAATTCTTCTCCATCTTGTGTAGTTGACCAATATTTAAATGTATAACCTATTTTTCCTTGGCTTTCTATTTTTTCTACTTTATTATTGTAATCTACTTTTTTAGTTGTTATTCTATTTTCATCATTAAATATTACTGCATTTTTTATGATTTCATATTTTGAATATAATTTTTTATTTTCTTTTATTTTAGTTGTAAAATCAAAATTTTTGTTATTTTCTATCCATCCTGTAAATGTATATCCTGTCTTGCTTACAGTAGGAACTTCATTACTATTTATTGTATTATCATAGTCTACTTTTATTGTTTTTATTAGTTTATTACTATCATAGAACTCTACATTATATTTATTTATTTCATATACTGAATATAATGTTAAATTTCTTGTTATAGGTAAATTTAAATTATATTCTTTCCCATTCTCTTTTTTCGACCAATATTTAAACGTATAGCCTTCCATTGATACCTTTGGTGCGATTACTAGTGATCCTGCTTCTAGTTCTTGTTTATCTATTTCTTTTCCTTTATCAATAAAAGTTACTGTATATTTATTAATATCGTACACTGAATAAAGTGTTATATCTTTTGTTACTTTTGTACTTAAATCATAACTATCACCATTTTCTTCTAGCGACCAATATTTAAATGTATAATATTCTTTTGACGGACTTGTTGGAACTTTTATATTTTCTCCATATTCAATTTCTTGTTCATCATATTTTTCTTTTTCATTTATAAATGTTACTGTATATTTATTTATTTCATATACTGAATAAAGAGTAATATCTTTTGTTACTTTTGTGCTCAAATCATATTCTTTTCCATTTGGTTCTTCTGACCAATATTTAAATGTATGTCCATCTTTTGATACTTCTGGCGCATTTAAACTTCCGTTTTCTTTTACTTTTTCTGTTTTAACTATCTTTTCGTCATCCACATATGTTACTGTATATTCTTTTATATCCTCTATTTGTCCATATAATACCAAATCTTTTGTTATTTCATTATTAAAGTTATATTTATTTGTATATTTCTTATCTGTATACCATCCTTTGAAGTTTTTATTATCTACTTTTGGTTCTTTTATTTTTTCTCCTTCAAGTACAGTATCTTCTTTATATGTTTTTCCATCTAAGATATATACTACATTTTCATATATTTCTCCTTTTGCAGTTACTTTGTTTATATATGTCTTTGCTTCACTTGTACTTTCTATATCAAGTGTTAAACCTTCTTCTCTTTTTTCTCCAGCATTTAATGTTATTCCTTCTAGGCTTCTATTATATAAAACTCCATTCTTTTCTTCCCATGATGTATTTTTTTCTTTATTAAATGTTAAGCCTTCTGGTACTTCATCTTTTACTACTGTTACTACTCCTGATTTCTTTCCTGTATTTTGAACAGTTATTTTATATTTTACTTCACCAGTCATATTTTTTACATTTCTTAATGCTTGTTGTACTTTATCTAAGTTTCCATATTTATATGTTGTTGCGTTTCCACCATTTACTATTGTCATTTCTGTTATTTGTTTTTTTAATTCTATTTTATATGGTGTTACTTCTTTTACTACTATATTTAATTTTGATAATCCTGATATATTTACTTTTTCTTCACTTACTTTTTCATATATATCCTCATCTATTTCTAAGTTATATTCTCCTTCTTCTATATCACTAAATACATAATTACCATCTTCATCTGTATATGTTTTCTTTATTGTTTCTCCATCTTTTTTAAGAGCTAATTCTATATTTGATACATTCATTGATTGTTCATCTTGTACATTTCCTGTTAAACTGTTATTTTTTACTTCTACATTTTGTACATTTAAATTTGTATATTTTTCTTCACTTACTTCTTTTATTTTGATTTTAGGAGTTACTTTATATCCATTTGGTGCCCCCTCTAATTTCATAACAAGTTTAAATTCATTTTCTTTATTTACTTTTGCATTTTTTACTGTTATCTTTATATTTTTTCTATTTTCAGAAACAGTACTTATCACATCACCATTTGTTACATCTTTGAAACTTGCATATTTTTCATTATCATCTAAACTAGCTTCGATTATAACATTTCTTTCTTTTATATTTTCATCAGTTGATAATGAATATTTAATTACATAGTCTATTTCATCATAACCTTTACTTATAATTAAGTTATCTACTGCTGCTTCATTTATATTCGCACTTAAAGAAGACGTAACATTATTTATTACAGCCTTAGACACTTTTACCTTTCCTTTATCAAAATCCATATTTCCTATTTTTAATATTCCTACGATTGCTCCTACAACTACTATCATCATCATCAAAGCAACATATTTTCTTGTTCTTAACTCTTTTAATTTCATATACAAACTCTCCTATTTTTACATCTACATTAAGTATACCAAATTATGACATTTTTTTCTATATTTTCCCTTATATTTATTAAAAAAATCAAGATTTTTTAAACCTTGATTTTACTTTGCTAAATATAGTCCGAAATTAGTACCATTTTTGTCTTTCTTCTTAGCAATTATATATACATTTTTTTCTTTATTTTGATAAATATTTTCAACAGTTGAATTTTTTATTTTTCTTATTTTCATTCCATCAAAATTAACTATTTTTATATATTTTCCTTTAGTATTATTTAGAAATATCGCACCCTTATATGGTAATATATCATTTGAATTGTTATTCATTAGTTCTTCATTTTTTTCTAAAGAATAATTCTTTACTTTAAAATCATCACTATACATTTTTACTTTTTTATTATCGATATATATTAATGAATCATCACTATTTTTTAAATTTTGTGACATTTTTACTTTTAGCATTTCATTTCCATTAGAATCTAAAAGTACAGTATTATTCTTTTCATCTTGATATTTATAATATTCTTTATTTTTTATCTTAATTACATTTGCGCCTGTATTATTCAAACTTTTCTTATCTTTTATAGAATACAATGTTACTGTTTCATTTTTAACAGGCCCAAATACTATTTTTTGTCCTAAAATAAGTATTTCATTTTCTGAAATTGATAATTCTTCATTTTTATCATTATATAGAACATACTTTCCTTTATATTTTTCATCTTCTGATTTATTAGAATATTTTATCATTTTATACCCATTTTCATATTGTGTATAATTTTGAAGAACAACCTTATCATTTTCATTATAAAATTCTGTTTTTTTATTTTTCATATTAACTACATATAATAAATTTTTGCCACATAATTTACTTGAACAAGATACTTCTAAATAGTTGTTATCATTATCTGAATTTAATTTTGTAACTGAAGAATATACATTATCTTCTTTTGAATTATATGAATATATCTTACTAAACTTTTTGCTTTTTAAATCATAAAATCCAAATTCTTTGCTTTTTTTATTATCTACAAGAACTACATTTTGATTAGATTCATATACACTTACTGAATATAAATAATATTCATCATCATTTATTTTTTTAGATATATTGTTAATTTCTTCTACCTTTGAAAATGATTTATCTAGTTTTGTTTGTTCACCTTTTGTATTTATTTTATAATCTACTTTTGTACCATTTTCTCTTTTTGAAACAATTAATTCATTGTCAGTAGTTACTGTATAATTTTCAAAAGAATCACCAATCATTTTGTAATTATTGCAGTCATAATATTGATATACTCCTGTTTTTACATTTTTTGTAACTAAATATAGTGTATTATTTTCACTATCAATAACTTCTTTATCAATCTTATATCCATCTAATATTTTATTTTTTACTTCATCATATATTACATATTTATTTTCTGTTACTATTTCAATTATTTTTTGATCATTATATAAGTTATATTCCGAAATATTTTCGAATAATTTTTCACCTTTATAATTTAAAAGTGTATATTTTTCACCTTTTTCTAATATATATTTTTGATTTAAGGAAATTAAAGCATTATTTGTTTTATAAAGTTCTTTAAAAGATTTATTAAAAATATAATATTTATCATTTTCACTTATAATAAAATAATCATCTTTAATAGAAACAATTTGTTTTTTATCTTCTTTTCCATTTTTCACTACATATGATCCAACTTTTTTTACCTTATCATTATATAGTTCTACTGTCTTATCACCTTTTTTGTTTTCTTTAGTTGCTTTAATTGATGAACAATTAACATCTACACATGTTATATCGCTATAAACTGGTTTAAGTATATTTCTAACCATTTTAATATTTTTAGAAGAAAAGTATTTTACTAAAAACACAATTGCCGCAATTACAAAAATAGAAACAATTACATATATAATTTTATTTATAACATTCTTTTTCATTTTTATTTCCTCCATTAGTTTGCTAAATAAAGACCAAAATAATCTTTATTATCAATTGTATTTTTAGTAAATATTAGCACATTTGTTTTATCTATTTGTTTAACACTAACAATTTCAGTATTATTTATCTTCTTTATTACTCTTCCAGTATTTGAAACTATTTTTATGTAATCATTTGCACTATTATTTACAAATAATGTATTTCTATATAAAGGTATTAAATCACCTTTTATATCATTTATTTTTTCATTATTTTCTAGATTATATTTATTTTTCTTTGAATTTTGAGCATTAATCATAACAACTTTATTATTACTTAAATAGTAAACTAAATCATCACTATATGATAACTTTATATCATCTTTTGTACATTCTATTTTCTTACCCTTACTATTTAAAATACATGTTTTATCATCTGTTTTATATTTATACAAAGTATAATTTGAAATACTTACTATCTTTGCTTCTTCATTTTCTTTATTGTAAGTTTTATTTTTCTTAAATGAATATAATAAAACATCATCCTCTGTTTTATCATTTGTGTATGATATTTCATCATCTACTACAATAATCTGTTTGTTTGAATCAATTACTTTTTTATTATTATTGTCATATAAAACATATTTTGAATTGTTGTTATCATCATATTTTACACTTTTATACCCATTTTCGTACGAAGTATAGTTTAAAATAGATAAATTATTATCTTTAATATCAAATACTTTTTTCATATTATTTAAATCATAAACTAAGTTTTCATTAGTTTTACAGTTATCTTTTTTGCATGATATTTGGTAAATTCCATTTTTATTTACTTCTGTTATATTTGATTTTGAGTTTTCTTTTGAATAATCATATAATTTTTTATATTTATTATCTTTTACATTATATATACCAAAAGTATTGTCATCTTTTTTATTTACAAATACATTATTTTGATTTTCTTTATATACTGAATTATCATACACATAATATTTTGAACTATCTATAAGCATTTTTATATCATTCACATATTTTTGTGTATTTTTTTCTGTATATTTCTTTTGGTTACCATTTTTATCTAAAATGTATTTACTTAATACGTTATTTTTTACTTTTGTAATTATTAAATTACCTTTATTATCTTTTTCACTAAAGTTTTGAAAATTATCACCAATTATTTCTTTTTTATCTACATCAAAGTAATAAAATAAATTATTTTTTACATCTTTAATTACTAAATATAGTGTATCACCATCATTATTTTTTACTTCTTTTGATACAGTATAATCTTCAAGAATTTTTTCTCCCTTGTTATCTAATATAACACTAGTATTATTTACATTTATTAATACTATTTTGTCATTATTAAATGTTTTAGCGCTATCAATATTAGAATATTTTTCTTTACCATCTTTTGTTATAATCTCATAACCACCCTGTTTTTTCATTAATAGTAAATTATCTGTTAAATATTTTAATTCATTACTAGTACTATATTTTTTATTATCTTTTAAATCTGTTAAATAATATCCTGTTATATCATTATTACTTCTATTAACTTTTTTAAATATTAAATAATTTTCTGAAACTTCATTTATTTCATTTGATGTTTTTGAATTACTATTAAAAGTTTCTTTATAACTTGATATTTTTTTACCATTATAATTATAAATATATTTTTTTGATGTTTTACTTTCATCACCACTTGATACGATTATATAATCACATTTTTCACTTATACATTTTACATCATAATATTTTTCATCAAATATCTTATTTACTTTTGTTATACCATCTATTTTTTTATTTGTTAAAATTAAATACACCATTAAAACAATTATTATTAATGCAACAATAAATAATATTTTTTGTTTTTTGGTCATTGATACTACTTCTTTTTCTTTACTATTTTTACCCATTTTATTACTCCTATTATTATTCTATATATATTATAGAATACATAACTAATTAAGTCAATTAAGCAAAAGAAAAAAAGCTATATAAATAGCTTAATTTAATTCTGATAATATTGCTGGTAAAATTTGTTTCTTTCTTGAAACAAGTCCATCAACATAATATCCTTGTTTTATATCATCTAATTTATAAATACTTTCTAAAACACTCTTAGCATTTTCTGTAAATATTAAATATGATCCGTTTTTAAGTATATCAGTAATAGCAATTACTATAAATTTATATCCTTCTTTATTATTTATTTCTTCTAATTTTTCTATATAAGTATCAAGTTCATCAAATATTCTATCAACATCTAGTGTAAATACTTGACCTATAGCCATTTTTTCATCACCAATTGGGAATGATTTAAAATCACTTTTAATTACTTCTTCTTTTGTTAATCCTTCTAAAGATGTTCCTGCTTTAAACATATCAAGTGCATATTTTTCATAATCAACACCTGCGATTAATGCTAAATCTTCAGCAACTTTTTTATCTATTTCAGTAGTTGTTGGACTTTGTAAGCATAATGTATCTGATAATAATCCAGAAAGCATTATTCCCGCAATTTCCTTTGGAATTTCTACATTATTTTCTTTATACATAAAGTAAACTATTGTATTAGTAGATCCTACTGTCATATTTCTAAAATTAATTGGATTTGTTGTATTAATATTACCAATTTTATGGTGGTCAACAATTTCTAATATATTTGCTTCATCTAAACCTATTACACTTTGTTCTTTTTCTTGATGATCTACAAGCATAACTTTTTTATTATTTTTATTTATTATTTCTGTAATTCTTATTAATCCTAAACATACACCATTATTATTTAAAATTGGATAGTTGTTATGTTTTAATTTTTTAGTTGCTTCAACAAAATCAGTATAGTAATCATTTTCTCTAAATATTTTAGATGTATCTTCTACAAGTAATGTTCCGATTTTATTTGATAAACAAATTAATTTAGATGTATGAAATGAATCTATATTTGTTTTTATTACATTAATTTTATTATTTTCAGCAAGTTTTAAATTTTCTTCTGTTATTTTTTCTGGTCCTGTTACTACAATTAATTTTACATTATCATCAATTGCTTTTTTTATAATATCTTGTCTATCTCCAACTATTAGGATGCTATCAGAGTTTAAATTAACATTACTTGTAAATGTATCACTATCATATGATGCAACAAGTACATTACCTTTTATTTCATCATCAAATTTTAATACTTCTTCACCACTAACAGTTTCAAGTATATTATTATAATTTGAATCTATTTTATCAAAATCATTACTAATTAATTTTTTAGCAATATCTTTAATTGTTATTATTCCTTTGTATTTATTTCCATCTGTTACAACTGGAGTACCTGTTACTCCTTTTTCTGTTAAATATTTATAAACATAATCTATTGATTTATTTTCATCAACAAATAATCCTTTGTGATAATCTAAATCTTTTAATTGTAATTTAACATCATTTAAATATTTTGGTTCTTTAACACCAAATTTATCTAGTACATATTTTGTTTCTTTATTAATATGACCAAGTACTCTTGGTTCTGTATCCATTCCTAATTTATTTTTTAAATAAGATAAACTTATTGCAGATGTTACTGCATCAGTATCTGGACTTTGATGTCCAAATATATAAACTTTATTCATTTTATTATTACTCCTCCTTTTAACAATATTATTTTATTACTTTTTCTACTATTTTTCAATCTCTTTATTCTTATATGTGTAAATATAAGCCATATCATTATTTACGCTTGGATTACTTTTGTATTCGACTTTATCAAATGAAGTATTCTTTTCTTCATCAGAATAAAAGCACTGAATCTTACCTCTTTCTGATAACATATTTCTAAATGATTCTAATATTAATTTTTCTCTTTTTTTAATTTCTTTTTCACTCATGCTTGTTATATCATGTGATAAATATATAAAATCATATGGTTCTTTTACTTTACTTTCTATTTTTTCATCTTTTGAATAAATAAATCTTACATTTTTTTCTTTTATATTTCTTACAAGTTCGCCATAACCTTTACTTAATGCGCTTCTAACTAAAGTAGATAATTCTTCAAAACTATATCTATCAGGTTCTATTAATTTTGATTTTCTAATTCTTTTGCCTATATAATTTTTATATAATTCGTCAAAAAAATATCTTGTTTTATCATCTAAATTATTTCTTATAGATTTATATACATCGTAATTAAATGTATAACTATATTTTCCATATGTATTCATAAGAAAACTATAGTAATCTTTAAATTTCAAATCTAAAGCAGCAATTTTTAACTTCATAAAGTATTCATCAAATCTATTATCACTAAATGCTGTAACATTTCCACCGTAAGATATTATATCAAATATTTCATCTGAAGAATTGATTTTACATATTGCATTTTTATCTTTTAATTTTACTTTCTTAAATGATTTTAGTGATTGATCTGAAAATAATTTTACTGGTCTATATCCAGTTTTTTCATAAACATTTCCTTCTATAAAATCACGAGCTACTACTATATCTTTTTCTACTTGCATAAAAAACTCTCCTTTTTTGTTTTCGGAGAGTTATTATATCATAAAAATTAATATTATTCACTATATTTTGATGTTATATTTAAATATTCTTCTAGTGTTTTACCAGTATTATATACTTTTTCTGCAAGTTCCTTACCTAAATATCTTACATGCCATGGTTCATATTTATAACCGGTTATTTCTTCTTTACCTTTTGGATACCTTATTATGAATCCATATTTATAGCAATTTTTTTCTATCCATATTGCTTCAGGAGTACCTTCAAATGACGAATCTATTATATTTAAATCCATTGCAAGCCCTGTTTGATGTTCAGAATGTCCTGGTCTTGCTGAATATGTATCTGCTTTTGCTTTACCATCTTTTAAAACATAACTATTATATAAATTTGTTTGAAGTGAATATGATCTATAACCAGACGCAATCCATAATTTTATATTATCATTTTTAGCAGCATTTTGCATTTCATCAAATGCATTTTTAGCATCTACTGAAAGTGATCCAGGATCATAGTCCTTTGGCAAAGAGTATGTTTTATTAACAATAAGTATTCCATTTACGTATGTTAAACCATCTATATTTTTTATTTCTGGTTCATTATTTGAAGTATTTTCTTCTTTTACATCATTATTTTCTTTTACTTCTTCTTTTTTCTTAGCATCTACTTTTATTACAATAGATTTTATTAATTTTTGTGTCTTATGTTTTATAGTTATTTTTGAAATACCATCTTTTTTAGCAATTATATTACCTTTTTCATCTTTCATGAATATATCACCTATTTTAGTATATTCATATTCTTTTAAAGTTGCATTATCTGGTTCATATGTTACATTTAATTTTATAGTATCTCCAGTTTCTGCCTTTAAAGTTTGTATATTCATTTTACTTACACTTATATAAGTTACAAAATATCTTTTATATTTTTTATTTTGAGAAATAGTTATATTTTTACTTGCTTTATTTTTTAATTTAATTGCTTCAACATTACCCTCTTTTGTAACTCCATATATATCAACATATTTATTTTTTAGTAAATAATTTGGTAAAGATACATTAAATTTATCAGAGTTTTTAATTATGCTACTATTTTCTATTACAAATGATTTATCATTACTATAATTTTTATATGCTAATTTTTTATTAGATTTTTCTATTTTTAAACTCATATTTTTGCTTATATTTTTGCTTGGTAAAATAACATAAGCATTTTTATATTGTATTTTTAAATTTAAATTATTTTCTTTTATATAACTAATTGTCTTATTATATAATTTTAATTTACTATATTTCTTTTTTATTACAACCGTATTATTTTTGGCGTTTGGAAGACTATTATATATATTACTATTATATATAACATATGGTATAAAGTTCGCTAAAAAGATTATTAAAGCAAAAACAACTAATACCATAATTATTCTATCTACTCTAAGTTTTCTTTTTTTCTTTCTTTTTTTACTCATAAGCGTTTACCTTCAGTAATATTATAGCATATTTCAAAAAATAAATGTAAACTAAAAAGCCATAAATGTAAAATTTATGACTATTAATTAATATAAAAGACTTAAAAGTGTATTAAAATCAACTCTTGTTAAAAATAATATTAAAGCAGAAGCTGCTAAATATGGACCAAATGGAAGCATATGTTCATCTTTTCTATAAACATTTATTATTGCAACTGGAAGCGCTAAAAATGATGCTAAAAAGACTACTACAATTGATAATCTCCATCCTAAAACAAAACCAATTAGAGCCATCATCTTTATGTCTCCGCCACCCATTGAATCTTTTTTAAACAAAGCATTTCCTATCATTCTTATTAAATACATTATTAGGAACATTGCCATTCCATCCATAAGTATAAATAAAAGTTCATATCCAAAACTTAATAAACTAGTTATTACTTCAGTTTTATATAATATTATTAATTTTATTATTATAAGTACTATCGAAAAAAATATATTAACTTCATCTGGTATTATCATATATTTTATATCACTAATCATTATTATTACCATTGCTGATATAAATGTTAATGAATAAATAATATTAATTATTTCTGGATATACATCTTTATATGCTAAATAACCAAGTACAAAAAGCACACCAGTTAGAAGTTCAAACATAGGATAAAAAAGTGATATCTTTTCATGACAATGTTTACATCTTCCTTTTTGAAATATATAAGATAGTATTGGTATTAATTCTAGTACACCAAGTTTATGATTACAATTAGTACAATGTGATGGTGGATATACAATAGACATATCATTTGGAAGTCTATAACCTACTACATTAAAAAATGAGCCAAAGCAAATACCAATTATAAATATCATTATACTGTAAATTATTATTTCCATCATGTTCTCCTTCTATAATATGTTTTCATACATACTAAACATTGGTATTATTACTGCAAGTAATATTCCACCTACTACAACTGCTAAGAATATAATCATAAGTGGCTCAATTAAAGCCTTAATTCTTGTTATTGCATTAATATGTTCTTCTGCATAATAATCTGCTACCTTCTCCATCATTAAACCTAATTGCCCTGTTTTTTCACCTGTAACAATCATTTGGTATGCTATATTTGGAAAAGCCCAATTATCTTTAAACGCTACTGATATATTTTCACCTTTTGAAAGAGCTATAACAGCATCATATATTATTGATTTATATATTTCATTATCTGTAATTCTACCTAATATATCCATACTATCTGTTATAAATATATTATTATTAATAAGAGTCGCAAATGTTTTAGAAAACATTGTCATTTCATTATAAATAATTATATTACCTACAACAGGTATATGCATAATCATATACTGAATATTTGATTTAAATGAAACACTTTTTTTAAATAATATAACAAATGTAGATACTATTAAAAGTATTACAAGTATTATTATTAAATATTTTGATCTAACAAAATTACTTACATTTATTATTGCTTTTGTAATACCTGGAAGTTCCGCACCTAGGTTTTTATAAATATTTACAAATTGTGGAACTACTGAAACAATAATATAAATAATTATTATAATTGCAAATATAAATACAAATAATGGATACATCATTGCATTTACCATTTCTTTTCTTGATTTCTCAACTGATTTATAATATTCTGCCTGTTCATCTAATACTTCTGGTAAATCACCTGTCATTTCTGCTGCCTTTACCATATTTATTAAAAGTTTTGGAAATATTACACCCATTCTAATCATTGCTTCAGATAAAGTTGCACCCATAGATAGTTCATATACAACTGATTTCCATATTGTTTTATCTGATTCTGTTTTAGATTGTGTTGATAATATTTTAATTGAATCTACTATTGGAATACCTGCTTTTAAATAAGTTGATAATTGTGTTAAATAAAATACTAATATAGACTTTTTCATTGGTCTATTAAGCGCAATATCTGTATTAAACATATTGGCTTTAGCAACTGCTTTAATTTCATATACTTTATAACCTTCTGATAATAAATATGAATGAACATCAAGTTTTGAGTATCCTAAAAATGATCCTTTTTCTATTTTACCTTCTGGATTTAATGCAGAATACTTAAATATTAATTTTTCTGTACTTCTTTTAGCATCTTCTGAATTAATATCAAGCGCAACAATTTGTTTTTTTCTATCTTGTCTTTTAGTTTTTTCAAATATATCTTTTTCTTTTATTTTTTGAAGTAAACTTTTTTTATTTTGTCTTTGAAGTTCTTTTTGTCTTAATTTTTCTTTTCTTATTTCTTCTTTTGCTCTTCTATGTTCATCTTTTGATGTAATAAATTCTTTTTCGTTATTACTTGATTCATCATTTTTAAATTTTAATGTTTCATTTTTTATTTCTTCATCTCTAACATTTTTACTTAAATCTATTTTTTCTTTTGTGTTATTAGTATCTTTTTTCATAAGTTTATTAACTCCTAAATTTATACTTTTTACTATATTAAAAGGTAGTAAAATAATAAATAAAAATATTTTACCGATATAACCAAAAATTGAAGTTTTATTATCTTTATTCATAATACCACCTATTATTCTATTTTCTATATTAGTATTATAACACACCAGAAAAATTTTTTAAACTATTTTTTCCTCATTCATATAATATACAAGAAGGAGGTATACTTTTATGTTTAATCCAAATCTACTTTATATGCCTGGAAGAAGTATTTTACCTATTGCTAGAAAAACAATAAATTGGGCTGGACTACTTAGTAATACACAAAAAACACTTAATATTGTTAATCAAGCAATACCTATTGTTTATCAAGTAAAGCCTATGATTAATAACGCCAAAACAATGTTTAAGATTGCTAGTGAATTAACTAAGTCAAATACAAGTGAAAACTCAAATGTTCAAAATAATGTAAATGAAAGTAACAGTACCCAAAGTAATAGTTATAGTGTAAATAATAGTTCATCAAATAATGATGGTCCTTCCTTCTTCATTTAAAAAAAGACAAAATTAATTGTCTTTTTCTAATTCTTCTTTTATTATTTTTATAAGTCTCATATGATGAAGTCTACTCATAACATTATTTTTTGGAAGTTGCAATAATAAATTTTCATATTTTAATAACTTTTTAGAGTAATAATCTTTAAATAATTCATCTTTATTTTCCATTAATCTAGGTCCAAAATATATTTGATTATAATTATATTTTTCTACTCCTCTTTTGAATTCTATAATTGTATAAATTATATCTTTATCAAGGACAAGTTTTTCTCTTGTTATTTTAAAACCTAATTTAATTACAGATTTTCTAAGTTTTACAACATCTGTATTAGATTGAACTATTATTTTATTTATATCTTTTAATTTTTCAGAATTACTTAAAATCTTTTCAATATTATTATATCCCATTCCTGCGATAATAATAGTATCTACTTCGCCTTCTTTAATAACATCAAGTCCATCACCAAGTCTTAAGGAAATTTTTCTTTCCATAGAATATTTTTCTATGTTTTTTTTAGCTTGTTTAATTGCCCCTTCATGTATATCAGAGGCAATTATTTTTCTATTTTTTATATTTTCTTTTATATAAATATCAAGTAGTGCATGATCGCAACCAATATCTATAATTCTATCTTCTTTATCTACAAATTCTGTTATTGCTTTTAATCTTTTTGATAATCTCATTTTAATCAACCAAATAATCCTTTAACTTTTTACTTCTTGATGGATGACGTAATTTTCTAAGTGCTTTTGCTTCTATTTGTCTAATTCTTTCTCTTGTAACACCAAATATAGTTCCTACTTCTTCTAGTGTTCTACAAGTTCCATCTATTAAACCAAATCTAAGTTTTATAACTTGTTCTTCTCTTTCTGTTAATGTTAATAATAATTCTGAAATTTCATCTTTAAGTACTTCATTAATTGCGTATTCTTCTGGGCTTAAACTACTATCATCTTTAACGAAATCTCCTAAATGTGAATCATCTTCTTCACCAATTGGAGTTTCAAGTGATAGTGGATCCAAAGATATTTTAATTATTTCTCTTACTTTATCTTCTGTTGTATTAAGTGCTTTAGCAAGTTCTTCTTCTGTTGGTTCTCTGTCTAGTTCTAGAGTCATTTGTCTTTGAACTCTTTTTAATTTATTAATAGTTTCTACCATATGAACTGGTACTCTTATTGTTTTTGCTTGGTCAGCAATTGCTCTTGTTATTGCTTGACGAATCCACCATGTTGCATATGTTGAAAATCTGTATCCTTTAGATGAATCAAATTTATCTACTGCTTTCATAAGTCCAATATTACCTTCTTGTATTAAATCTAGGAATGATAAATTTCTACCTACATATCTTTTAGCTATTGATACAACAAGTCTTAGGTTAGATTCAGCAAGTATTGCTTTTGCTTCTTCATCACCTTCATCTATTCTTTTTGATAGTTCAAGTTCTTCATCAAGTGATAGAAGGCTTATTTTACCTATTTCTTTTAGATACATTCTAACTGGATCATTAATACTTAAATTCTTAGGTATTTCAATATCTTCTAAAAGTAAATCATCAGCTTCTCCACCATCTTCTGAACCAGCATCTATTTCAGAATCTGCGACTACTTCTATGTTATTATCATTTAAAAAGTTATATAAATCATCTAAAGATTCAGAGTCCATATCTAAACCTTTTAGGGCTGCTGCTAGTTCTTCAAATGTTAAAAATCCTTTTTCTTTTCCTTTCTTTAATAGTTCTTCTTTTCTTTCTTCAAATGTTTTTATCTCATTCATCTTTATTACTCTCCTTTATTTTTAAATCTACTATTTTTTGCGCTATTTCCATTCTTTTAACACTATTTGATTCGTTTTTTAACTCACTTGTAAGTTTTACAATTTGATTATTATACAAGCTTTCTTTAATTACGTCAAAATAATTGTCAATATTATCATTTAATTCATCTTCTGTATACTTTAAATCTGATATATCAACTACTAAATTTATTAGTTCTTTTTTATCTTCTAAATATATTATGAAGTCACTTAAGTTAAAACTATTAAACTTCTTATAAAAAAGTACTATTTCACTCGCAAGTTTTCTTTCTGTATCATTTGGTAAATATGATAAATTGTTAAAATAATAAAGTATCATATTATTATCATTTATCATTCTATACAAAATATACTTAGATGCTTTTTCATACTTATTTATTTTTATATTTTTTGGTTTATGAGTTATAATTACTTTTTTTTCTGAATCTTTTAATTTTGATTTTATTAAATCATATGAAACATTAGTTGATTCTGATAATTTTTTTATTTCTATTTCTCTTACTATATCATCATCTATTTTTTCAAATTCTTTTATCATAACATTTATATAGTTAGATACTTCTTTACTATCATTAAAATCAATATTTTCTTTATAACTAGATAATTTATAATCATATACACTTTGTGCATGAGACAAATTATAAATCATTTTGTCTTTTCCTTTTGTAAGTATATATTCATCTGGATCTAAATTATCTTCTAGTCTTACAACCTTTATATTACTATCGTTTCCATTAGCAAGTTCAATAAATGCATTAGTTGCTTTTTCTCCTGCTTTATCTCCATCAAACATAAGTGTTATATTTGGTGCGAGTTTTTGAATTAAATTAAGCTGGTATTTCGTAACTGCTGTACCCATTGTTGCAACAACATTTACAATACCAATAGTGCTTAACCTTATTACATCCATAAAGCCTTCTACAACAATTATATTTTTTTCTTTTCTTGCTTCTTTTTTTGCAATATGGTAGTTATATAAAAGTTCACCCTTTTTAAATATTTCTGTTTCTTTTGTATTAATATATTTGCTTTCGCTTTTTTGATTATATATTCTACCTGAAAAACCTACTACATTTCCTTCTAAATCATAAAGTGGAAACATTATTCTATTTTTATAAATATCATATATATTATTTCCATTTTGAACAGCAACTCCAGATGATACTATATCATCATCTTTAAACCCTTTTGCTTTTAATGCATTACATAATTCAGAATCAGAAAGTGAAAGCCCTATATTAAAGTTTTTAATAACATCTTCATCTATTTTTCTGTTTAACAAATATTTTTTTGCGTCTTTACCATAAACAGTATTTAAGTTGTTTTGATAAAATTTATAAGAGATATTATAAATATCATATAATGGTGACTTTTTAGTATTTTCTTTTTTACTTGTACTTATATCAATACTAACACCTATTTTATCCGCAACTATTTTTACTGCTTCATAAAATGAAACTTTTTCATATTCCATTACAAAATTAAATACATTACCAGCATTACCACAAACAAAGCATTTGTATACTCCTTTTTCAGGTGATACACTCATACTAGGATTATGATCATCATGAAATGGACATATTCCAAAATAATTTTTACCTCTTTGTGTTAGAGGTACATAATCTCTAATAATATCTACTATATTTGCTTTTCTCTGTATGCTAAGTATTTCTTCATAAGAAATGTTAGCCATTTAATCACTCCAAACCACTCAATTATTATATTCTCCGTTTCTCCCTCAAATTCCCCTAAAAAATTAAAAAAAATTTAATTTTTTTGCATATTTTACACTTTTTTTACATATTTTTTGATAGAAAGGGCATAATATGAGCAAAAAAAGATTAAAAATTATTTCTACAATTTTAGTGATTTTATTTAGTTTTTTATTCCATAGTATCTATGATAAATTTCCAAATTTTATTACTTCCCTATTCTTTCCTGTAAATGAATCAATATGGGAACATATGAAAATGGTATATTTAAGTTATGTTGCAGCTTATATAATTGAACTTATTATTATCCATAAAACTAACATGCATATTTATAATCAAAAAGCATCTATAGTAATAAGTATTTTATTTAATATTGTAATTTATTTAGCGTTCTATATACCAGTATATAATATTTTTGGATTTAATGAATTTGTTACAATTTTCTCTTATATAATTAG
>ULNG01050545.1_pt1 | contig 60693 bp, 54 predicted proteins | sample 1951861 | NCBI WGS metagenome assembly ULNG01 (sample SAMEA4835571, study PRJEB28245) | human gut metagenome | biome: gut microbiome; material: fecal sample | place: Denmark | collected 2008 | reverse complement strand
ATTAATTTCTATTTCAATCTTTTTATTACCAGTATGCACTATTGCATCTACTCTTTTGTCTTTAATATTTACATTACCACTTAGTAATTCTGTTTTCTTAATTTCTAATTCATCAATTTTTATTTTAAGAATAAATTCAAGTAATGCTTTTAATAAATCACCATTATTTGGATTTAAAAATACTTCTTTAAATGCTCGATCATTTTTACATGTATAAAATGTTTCCATATTTTCCTCCTTTCATTAGGATAAGAATATTTTTTAAATTTCTGTACTCCTTTACCTAAAAATATCCTCTCATATGTTTTATTCTCTTTTTCTAGTTAAAACTCCCCTAAAAAAAGAAAAAAATTGATATTTCTATCAATTTTTATAAACTCATTTTATATTGTTTTTTTCTTTCATTAAAAATTTGAGATGTTTCTAAATCTTTTTCATTCCAATTTTGTTCAATTTGTTCTGAAACTATATGACTCATTAATTTTAATTTTCTTTCTAATTCTTCAGGTAATATTGGATAATAATCTTTGCCTTGTTTAACCAAATTTGTTAAATCCTCTTGATTATTAATTTGCATTTGATTCATATAATTTGCAACTCTATTATGATATGACTGTTCCAAATTTTTTTCATTAACATTTACGTCTATTGACTTTAAAATTGGATTTAAAAACAATAAATCACTTTTTACTTCATTCCAACCAATTAATTCTAAAGGAGCATATTGTCTAAGTTGTTTTCTATCACATTTTTTATTAAATGTTTTTTCATTAGAATTATCAATAACCCATCCATCATGAATTGTAGATAAAACTCCTAATTGTTTTTCTTCTGAGAAATCTTTAGATTTAGCCTTAACAGTATTAAATATTTCAGCATTTTCTGGTCCATTTATAACTGCATCAAAAAACTTTGTTGTTTCTTCTTCACTTAATCCTATCTGTTTAGAAATTCCAATAACTGCATATTTCATTGAACTCATTGCATATACTTGACTTTCAAGTTCAGAAATAGACTCATTATTAATTTTTGAAATTGCTTCATCTTCGCTTAATCCATTCCAATTTATTAATGCTGCTTTAGCAACATTTTGATATGGTGTAGCCATATACCATCACGTCCCTTCTTTTGCATTATAACAAAAAAAAGAGAATAAAACAAGTTATCCTCTATAAAATATTATAAAATGCATTAATACTGTAAGACCACTTAATTTAACATTTAATTTAAGCTTTTTACAAAATTCAACAGTACCAACAACTTTATCAACTATTGATACTATATAACTTTCTTTATATCTTGGTAACTTTAAAGTTAATGGAAACATATGCTTATATATAATGTCTTTTTCTTTAAAGTTTAAACCAACATATTTTTCTGAATTTTCTACAGCTATTTTATTATGTGTAAATGTAGATTTTATTCCATCAATAGTTACTCCACCATTTTCATTATAGAAGAAATCATGCATAATTCCTCCTCTAGCAGTACTTTCATAATCTAGATTTAATTTTCTTGCTATTTTATATGAATAGTACGATACTCTCATTAAATGATAAAGTCTTGTTGTACCATGATGAATGCATCCACCAATTCTCTGAAATTCTTTATTTTCTAATATAGGATTTACAATTGTTAAATATTTTGCGTCATCCATTATTTCATCTTCTATATTATCAAACATTTATGTACTCCTTCTTATTCTTCATCTTCCTCATCATTATCTACTAATACTTCTCTTGGTTTTGATCCATTAGCAGGTCCAATAATGCCCCTTTCTTCAAGTAAATCAATTATTCTTGCTGCCCTATTATAACCAAGTTTAAATCTTCTTTGAAGTAATGATGCACTTGCTTTTCTAGTTGATATAACAAACTCAACTATATCATTATATAATGGGTCATCATTATCAACATCATCTTTATCAATACTTGTTTTACTTCCAACTTCATCAAGTTTCATAAAATTTTCATCATATACTGCTTTTTGTTGTTCAATTGTTTTATTTGCAATCTTTTCAACATCTTCTTCTGAAATAAATGCTCCTTGTATTCTTGTTGGAGAAGTTGCTCCCATTGGTGCATAAAGCATATCACCTTTACCTAGTAATTTTTCAGCACCAGGATGATCCAGTATTGTTCTTGAATCTATTTGTGATGATACCGCAAATGATATACGAGATGGTATATTTGCTTTTACAACACCTGTAATTACATCCGTTGATGGTCTTTGAGTTGCTACTATTAAATGTATACCTGCAGCTCTAGCCATTTGTGTAATTCTCATTATTGATTGTTCTACTTCTTTTGATGCAACTAACATTAAATCAGCAAGTTCATCAATTAATACTACAATATATGGTAATAATGGTTTTTGTGATTCAACTGGTAATAACTCATTTTGTGATCTTAATTTAGCATTATAACCTTCTATATTTTTAGTTTTTGTATCACTAAATAATTCATATCTTTTTTCCATTTCATCAACAACTTTTTGAAGTGCTGCTGATGCTTTTTTTGGATCTGTTATAACTGGCATTAATAAATGCGGGATACAGTTATACATAGTAAGTTCAACCTTTTTAGGATCAACCATTATTAATTTAACTTCATCTGGTTTTGCTCTCATAAGTATTGAACTTATAATACAGTTAACACATACTGATTTACCTGAACCAGTTGATCCTGCTATTAAAAGGTGTGGTGTTTTATTAATATCCATAAATATAGGTTGTCCCATTATATCTTTACCAAGTGCAACACGAAGTTTATTGTCAGAATTTTCTTTTAAAAGTTCTTGCATCATTTCATAAAATGATACACCTGTAGATATTTTATTAGGCAATTCAACACCAACAGTACTTTTGCCTGGAATAGGTGCTTGTATTCTTACATCTGTTGCAGCTAGTGCAAGAGCAATCTCACTACTTAATGCTTTAATTTTACTTATTTTTGTTCCTGATTTAACTTCTAATTCATACTGCGTAATTGATGGTCCAACGTGGGCAGTTTTTACTTTTGCTGTTATACCAAAGTCTCTAAGTACACCATCTAATCTTTTAGCATTATCTAAAATCAAAGCCTCATTTTTTGCTTGACCTTTTTTCTTAGAATTATTATCACCAGCATCTAGTATGCTAAGATCTGGAAGTACATAATTTAAATATTTATTAGAAGCAGGAGTTTCTTCTTTTCTCTCTTCTTCTTGTTTTTTAGGAATGACTTCTTCTCTTTCTTCTTCGTCATCCTCTTCTATATAAGAAAGTCGTTTTGCTTTAGCAAGTTTTAACTTTTCCTTTTCTTCTTTTCTTTTTGCTTTTTTATCTATTACTTCACCAGTTTCTTCATCATAGTCTTCTTCCTCATACTCATATTCATCATCATCTTCTTTATCTTTAGATTTTTTTTCTTTTCTTTTAAACTTACTAAATAAATTAGTAATTGCATCTCCAATTGATAAATCAGAAACTAAAATAACACCAATAAGCATAAGTACACTAATAACTATAATGCTTCCCATTTTACCAAGTAAAATATTAAATATAGATATAAAGAATGCACCTATTACTCCACCACCTGCAAAACTTACCTTTGTATTAATACATTTAATTACTTCATCAATAGTACTTTTCATTGTTTCAAAAAAACCAGCATTTTCATTTATATAATTTAAATGTGCAAGTGATAAAAGTCCAATTAAGAATATATATATTCCTATCATCCTAGATGAAAAATACTTAGGATTTTCTCTTTTAACAAGCATATAAGAACCAAATATTAATAAAAATGCTAAAACTATAAAATCAAATGATCCCATTAAAAACATTGCAAATCCCTTAATAATAGTTCCAAGAATATTTGCTTTAAATCCTAAAAAACCAATAATTGATATAACGATAAAAATAATACCTTTAATCTCTATTGGATATTTAAAACCAGATTTATTTTGATTTTTCTTTTGCTTCTTTTTTGCCATATTATACGCCTCATCTACTCTTTAATAATTATATCATAGAAAAGAAAAATAGAAAAGCATTTATTACTTTTCTATATCTCTGTTATTACTGTAATTATCATTGGTTTACATTCTGTTTCACTAAATAAATATTTACCTAATTCTTCACGAATACCATTTTTTATTTTATTAAATTCAACATAGTTATCACTAATATTTGAATTAATAACTTCAAGAGAAATTTCTTTCATTTTTTCAATTATTTCATTATTTTCTTTTACGTAAATAAATCCTCTTGTTAATATTTCTGGTCCAGCTTCTATTTCTTTAGTCTTTCTATTTAATGTAGCACATATTATAACTATACCATTATCACTTAAAAGTTCTCTATCTTTAAGTACAAGTTCACCAATATCTTGAGTTGAGTTACCATCTATTAATAATTCATCAATCTTAACGATTTCTTTATCTTCTGTTAATTTTCCATCTACAAATGTAGCAACCTCACCATTAAGTTTAAGTATTATATTATTTTTATCCATACCTATACTAGATGCTATATTAGCATTTTCTACTTGATGACGATATTCACCAATTACTGGAAAATAATATTTTGGATTCATTAAGTTAAGCATTAACATTAAATCTTCTTGTGATGCATGATTTAATAAATGATTCTTACTTGATAATGTTATAACATTTGCTCCTATTTTGCTTATTTCATCTGTTATTTTAGCAGCCTTTTTCTCCATACCTACTTGAACAGGCTCTAGGAAAAAGATTGTATCACTAGGATTTATTTTAACATATTTATCATATCCGTTTACAATTCTATCTAAATTTACATATGGTTTTTCGTTTTCATTAGATATTAATATAATTGCATCTCTATCATTTAGATTATTTAAATTACCAATTTGTTCTTTATCAAAATTTACATATTCTTCATCAATTACATAATTAATTAATGTTTGCATTCTTTTTCCCATAACTACTACTTTTCTATGAGTTTTAGCTACTTCATTAAATAATTCTTGAAGTCTTGATATGTGATTTGTAAATACAGTAAATATTATTCTACCTTCGTTATGTAAAAGTGCATCTCTTACATCGCTTGCAATTCTATTATTTGGTGTTGTATATCCTGGTCTATCAGCATATTCTGATTCACTTAAAAGACATAATACTCCTTGTTTACCAATATAAGCAAGTTTACCAATATCTGTTTTATATGAACCAGTCATACTAGAATCAAATACAAAGTTACCAGTATAACAAATAGCGCCATCAGATGTATTTAAAACATATCCAACAGTATCTGGTACTGAATGTGTTAAACTAACTGGAAAAATACTATTTTTACCAAATTTAATATTTTTATGAGCACTTATTAAATGTAAGTTATTATATTTAATATTGTTATCTTCAAATTCTTTTTTTAAAATATCCACAGTAAATTTAGTTGCATAAACTTTTATACTAGGAATATTTTTAACAATATCACTTACTGCACCCATATATTTTTCATGTGCATGTGTTATAAATATACCTTTTATTCTTTTTAAATTATCTTTCAAAAACTTTAAATCAGGTATTATATAATCAACACCAAGCATTTTATCATCAGCATACTTAAGTCCTGCATCAAAAATAAATAAGTCATTATCAACATCAACAACATACATATTTTTTCCGCTTTCATTAAGTCCGCCTAAACTAAAAATTTTAATTTTACTCATTATTTTCTCCTTTCATTTTTTTACTAAAGAAATAAGCATTAATATTATAACAAAAAAAGACAAATTTTAAAAGCATTTGTCTTTAATTTTTTATTCATGTATTTTTTCTAAAACTAAATTTGTATCTGAGACTTTTACATTAGATGTACCTTTATCACCAATTAATACCACTGATACACTTAATATAGTTGTTTTTTCAAATCTGAATAGTATTACTCTTGAATAGTTCATTTGACTAAGCGTACCTTGTTCTAACTTATAGTCAAAATCTTTAATAGCCGCTCCTGTATCATCCATCAAATAAACTTCTATACCATGATCAGCATCAACACCTGTTATATAGCAAGAAAATGATATTTTATAAATACCAGGTTCAACTTCTATATGTGAATTATCTAATAATTTAAAATATTCTGATGGATTAGGTACAAACCAGGTATTATCAAATTCCATAACACCAGTATCTTCATTTTCAAGAAAACTTGCATGAACTATTCCCTCATTTGATGAAAGTGGCGTTGTTCCACTAGGACCTGTTGGTCCTGTTTCACCTTGAATACCTTGAGCACCTGTTGGTCCTGTAGGACCAGTTGCTCCTGTAGGACCGATTTCTCCTTGTGGACCAATTGGACCTTGAAGACCTCTTTCTCCTTGAGGACCTGTCATACCAGTTGGACCTGTTGCTCCAGTAGGTCCCGTTGGGCCTGTTGGTCCTGTCGCACCTGCTCCGCTTCCTGATGGACCTGTTGGACCCGTCGGTCCTGTTGGGCCAATAACTACTGAACAAATTCCGAGTTTTCTCAAATTTTTGCTTAATTCTAGATTTTTCTTTATTTCTTCAAAATTTTGACAAGACATAAAAAGTTACCTCCTCACATATAATATATGAAAAAGTAACTTACACGCTTAAATAAAATAACTTATATTATTACTCATTAATACATTCTTCATAATTTTCTTTATCATTTGATAACTGTTTTAAAGTATATTTATATTTTCCATTTTCATTTGACACAATTATATAATAATCTTCTTCACTAATACTTTTATTTGTTAAAGGATTAATTGTTCCTTCATCCATAAGATTATTTTTAACAAGTTCATTATAAGAAAATTTACATATATCACTATTTTCTGTAGTTGTTTTACTTGCAATACCTTTATATAAATCATCATTTTCACTAACAAGTAATTTAGCATTTTCTTCTATAATTTCTTTTAAATTATCAAATTCTTTTTTCTTTTCATCGTTACTCATCTCAATTGATTTAATAACTCCAATGCTTGAAACAACACCCAGAATAAGAATAACCGCAAGTAATTCAATTAAGCTAAAACCATTTTTCTTCATATCATTTTCCTCTAACAAAATTATAATATATTTTCTTTTATTTTTAAAGCACTTATAATTAATTTTATTTCTTCTATGTTTTCTCTATCAAGTATTATCTTATAATTAGTAACTCCAATACTTTGTAACTTATCTATTTTATCTAAATAATTAATATCTTTATAATTAAGTATTTTCATATAACAATTTTCGCTTCTAATAGGAAATTTTTTATTATATTTATCTACTAAATAATAATCTTTAGCGCACTCATTACATACTTTTTCTTTATTTACATATGTATTTAAAAGACAATACTTGCTTATCATAAGTTCTGGTTTTCCATAAATAACCACTTCTAAATTAGGTTCTTCATTATATTTATTTTTATAATTTTTAATAAGATTTTCAATATTTTCTATTGTAAGTTCATATGAAAGTGTTACCTTTTTTACACCTTTATTATAAAGAAAATTTACATAATATGAATTAACAACATTAAAATATGTGTCAGTAGTTGTATTTTTTGTTATTTCACCTATTTCTGAAATCAAAGTATTTTCTTTTATCATGTTTGAATTATTAATTCTTGGCATTTTAAATATTACTCTATCATTATTTTTATATTGTGAGTATAGTAGTGCATTATTTACATAACACTTATAATCAGTATTATCTAAAATATATTCTAATTGTTCTTTATTTTGTACTTCAAAAAATATATCATTTGTAATTTTTATTCCTGATTTATTTAATATTACATTATTCTTTTGATAATTATTTTTTACTCTAATTCTATCATCTGTTAATTTTTTTATAATATCTCTTCTAAGATTATTAATAGTAGTCATTGGTATAAATATATCAGAAGGAATATCTATTTTTAAATTATCAAATACATAAATATCATTACCAAGTTTGTTTAATTTTTCTTTTATATCACTTTCTAAAGTAGGTTTATTTTTTGCTTTAAAAACAGAATCATTAAGAATAATTTTTTCTGTATTTTCTTTATCTGTAATAGTAAATATAATTTTATTATTTTGTACTTTAAATTCTCCATCTATTAATACTTTTCTTAAATTAATACTTGTTTCATTTATATAATTATTTAATTTTATATCTATTGTTTTATAAACATTAGTTCCTTTTTTTATTTCTTCTTTTGAATCTAATTCTACAATTTCACCTTTTTTAGCGCCATTAACAAGTAAGTCATTTTTATATATTCTATTTAAATAAAATCCTATTTCATTATTTTGAATAAATCTAACTGCATCACCTTGATTTATATAATCAGATAGTTTTATTTTTACTTTTCCTTTTTTATAATCAATTACTTCACCAATTAATACACCTAAATGATTAGGTCTAAATCCATTAATAAATTCTTTAGCCTTTTTACTATATAGATTACCTAAAGTAAATCCTCTATTAAATACCTTTTTCATATTAGTAACATCTTCATCACTTACTTTATCATAATCTATTTTATTTCTATAACATCTAGTAACTAGACCAACATATTCTTTACTTTTCATTCTTCCTTCTATTTTAAAACTATCTACACCTATTTTAATTAAATCATCTAAATTATTTATAGTACATAAATCTTTTGGACTAAGTAAATATTTATCTTCTAATTCTACTTTTTTGTCACCATTTAATAATGTATATGGTTGCCTGCAAACTTGTGCACATTTTCCTCTATTACCACTTCTATTACATTCAAAATAACTAAAGTAACATTCTCCAGAACAAGATATACATAAAGCACCATGAACAAATACTTCAAGTTCTATATCAACTTCTTCTTTCATTTTTTTAATAGTTTCTATAGGAACTTCTCTAGCAAGTACTACCCTTTTAAAACCCATTTCTTTTAAGAATTTAAGTCCATTAATATTATGAACATTCATCTGTGTTGAAGCATGCATCTCTAAATTTGGAAATGTTTTATGTATTAAATCTGCCATACCTAAATCTTGAATTATAACAGCATCTACTCCATTTTTATATATAAAATCCACATAGTTAATAAAGTCTTCTACTTCATCATCATAAACAATTGTATTAATAGTTATATAAATTTTAACACCATATAAATGACAATAATTAATTGCCTCTATTATTTCATCATCATTAAAGTTTTCTGAAAATGCTCTCGCACCAAATTTCTTACCTGCCATATAAATAGCGTCCGCACCATTTTGAACTGCGACCATTAATGTTTCTAAATTACCCGCAGGAGACAATAATTCAATTTTTTTCATAAGTAATCACCAAGAAAAGTATACCACAAAAAGCATTTATAATAAAACAAAAAGAACATTTCTGTTCTTTAAATCTTTTACCAAGATCTTCCGCCTCCACCACCGGAACCTCCTCCTGAATATCCAGAAGAGGAAGATGATGAAGATGATGATGATGACGAATAACCAGAATTTTCAGTAGGTTTATATTCAAAATCACGTGCTGTAATAATTCTATTTATTCTATACATATTATCATCTATCAAACGGCTCATTTGATTAAAATCAAGGGTATCATTACTATAGAAATTTTCATTTTTTAATGCAATGCCTTCAAATTTTTTAATATATTTGTTTGTTATACCAAGTACATAAGCATATGGTAATATATCATAAAAATAATAAGGATTCTCATCTACTAATGCTTCTAATTTATCTTTTTCAACTGCTATAAGAAATTTTCTAAAACCTTTTATTTTATTTAATAATTCATTTCCATATTCGGTTCTTTTCTTTATATTTTTTAGACATAAATACATTATTAGTAAACATACTAATTCAACATATATAACGTTTATATTTTCCATTAATATAAATGCCGCACCTAATAAAAATACAAAGCAAAATACGCCCATACAAATCTTAATACTTGTATATTTCTTAGTGAATAGAAAAGGAACTTGTGTTAAGGTTAATAATAACCAAATAAGTAATATCAATTGAGCATTTTCTAAATATGCCTCTAATAATAAAGAAACAACAAAACTCAATATCATATTTATTAATATTACTATTTTATATTTCTTATTATTTTTTTCAAAATATCTATTTTGAGTTGTTTTATTTAATTTTATTTTTCTTATTTCATCAATAGTACGATAGAATCTCCTTTTTAATGAAGATATATAAACACTATCTTTACCTAAAAATAATCCCTCAAAGAAAATTCTTTCACATCTATTTCGTTCATTATATTCTTTTAATTTTTGAAGTTTAATATCCTTCCCATCTTCAATTATTTTTATATATCCCTTACCTGCAAGACATATAAGTAATGAAACTACAGCTTTATTACTTATTTTTCCTTTATATATATAAGATACATCTAAACTGTTTAATCCTTTAGGCGGCAAATATTCAACCGGATATTCTTTTCTTTTATTTATGCCTTTTATTAAGAATATTATAATTGATATTAAAGTCAAAATTATTGGTATTATAAAAGGTAAATTACCAATAAATCCAAGACTAAAATATTTATTTGGAAGATTAATTTTAACAGTTATAGCATTATAAGAATCAAGTATACCAATATAACTACCTTCTATTACATTTTTATTTACTGTATATTTTATTAATTCACTATCAGTTGATCCATATCTTCCATATGTAAAATATATCTCATTTTTATCAAAATCTTTTGGCATTGTTATTTTAAATGTTATATTATCAATTGTTGTATCCCAGTCATCCCCAATTATGTTAAAATAAAATTCATCATTATATTCGTCTTTATTAATTGGTAATTTATAATTATATTTTATAATATATTCTTTTTCTCCAATAAATTTTTTATTTTCATCACCAATTTTTAATTGTAATTCTTTATTTTCTTCACTTTTAGTATAATTTTCATTTATTTTTAGATTTGATATTTTAGCACTATCATGATATTCATTTTGTAATGGGATTTTTCTTATAATACCATGTTTTTCATTTTTAAAATCAACTGTAATTTTTTCGGTTATATCAAATGAATTATTTTCATTAACATTTATATTAACATCGTACTTTGATATTACATAATCATCAGAATACGCATATGCTTTTGTTGAAAATAAAAAAAAGAAGAAGAAAAGAAATATTATTTTACTTAATTTTTTCATTATATACATCTCCTAATTTAATACATATGGTTTTAACTGTGTTCCATTACCGCCACTTACAGTAACATTTCCATTTAATTTTAAAACAATATATGTTTTGGCGCTATCAACACTTGTAAATTCATTATTCATAGTCATAACTTTATATTCATTATTATCTTTAATCCAATCATTATTATCCATATTTATATATGAAGCATTATTAAGTATAGTTTGATTATAAAGTTCTAATGAAATAATGGATGCATCACTAAATAATTTATTTCTTACTTCTTCATCAAAATTATCATTTATGTATGACTTTTCATATTCTGCTATATTTTGTTTATCTATTTTTTCATCTGTTTCTTTAACTAAATATGCACATCTATACATATCTACTTTAACTAATCTATAAATTTCTTTATTAAAAGAAACATAATTTAAACTATCTTTACCTTTATATATAAATTCATTATTCACTTTATAAACATTTTCTTTTTCACTCTTTGTACTTACATAATCATACAATGTTTTTCCTTCAATATATTCATACTTAATAACACCATTATTATTTGTTATTAAAACTTTCGTATTATTATCATATTCTTCATCTGTTAAAGGATTTTTAGTACCTTTTTTTATATAGCCTGTATCTATTAAGTCTTGAACAGTATATTCAGTTATAGAAGTAGAATTTACATCTGCTAAATACTTTAATTTTGCAGCATCTACAATATTTGATTTTGATACATTATACGCTGTTAATCTTGATGCACCTATTGTATCTATAACTTTTGGATAAGCAATTACACTTATAACCGCAAGTATTGCAATAACTGCTAGTAATTCAATTAATGTAAATCCTTTCTTCATATTATCCTCCTACCGTATAAATAACTTCTCCATTATAATTATAATAACTATTATTACTTATAATATAGTTTTCATAAACTTGTATTTTTTTTGGAGACTTTATACTTAAATCTTTAAACGTTTCTAAATTTATAATAACATTTTCTCCATTATATTTTCCCTTTATAATAGGATATTTTGTAGTTATTATATCAAAACTATCATAAATTGGTTTAATAAGTTCTTTACCATCAGAATCAATTATACCATATTTGCCATTTTCTTCGAAAATAAATAGCTCTTTATTTGTAAGTTTCTTTATATTTTTAAATAGTGAATCATTTAAGAATTTTATTCCATCATATTTAAGTGAAATTACTTCTTTACCTTTTCCATCAATTACTCCATATGAATTATCATTTGAAACAATTGCATAACCATATTTATTAAAGTTTGATGCAGTTTCATATTCTTTTCCTGTTATTTTACTTCCTTTTTTATTTATAAAACTATATTTATTATTTTCTGTTTTTATTATCATATAATCATTTTCATATGTATTATCAAGTGGTTTAATATCACTAAATGATCCTAGTTCTTTCTTTGGAGTATATATAGTATATATTTCTTTTTTTGCAGTAAAATTATATTTCTTTTGAAGTACAACGCCATCAGAATATGTATAATCTACTCCTTCACTATTATTGATTACATCTTTAGTTAATAAATTTATATAATCAATACTTGCATCTTCTTTTATACCAATAGCAATATCTGAATCAAGTGATTCAATTCTAAGTCTTTTATAATCTTGAGTTTCATATACTACTTTATCATTTTTTATAACAAAATATCTATTATTTCCTGTTTTATTTTTAATATAAAATACATTATTATCAAGTACATTAATTTCATCTAATGTATACTTATATACTTCATTACCTGTTTTTGTATTTATTATTGTTGAAGATGAGTTAATTTTTATTTTAGCATACATATCTGATGTACTATCATCTATTATATTAGATACCTCAACTGATATATTTCTATCGTCTACTTCATCAACTTTATAAGTATATATTTCTTTACCTTCATTATTCATGACACCCATTGTTTCATCTCTTGTAAAAATAAATACACCTGATTTAGAATATGTAATATTATCATATTTAAATCTAGTAAGTTCTTCAAGATTTTCATTCATAAGTCCCATTTTTAACCCTTCATTTGTAAATTTACTTACTGCATATCTATTACCATAAAGAGTTGCTGAAAATATATTTCCGAATGCTATTTTATTTTTTCCTTTTCCATCTATTATTCCATATAAACTATTATAATTTTTTACAACTGCATATCCTTTATAGAAATCTGTTCCATATAAATATTTTGGCTTAACAATTACCTCACCAGAATTATCTATGTAACCTGTTTTTGAATTTTCTTCTATTTTAATTAGGTTAATTGAATCAGCATTTGCCTTATTAACAAAGACATAAACTCCGATTAGAGAAACAAATAAAAATGCGACTACTGGTAAAACTCTAGATGTTTTTTTAACAAACTCAGTATATTCTTTTGTGTTCTTATATGCTTTTTTCTTTTTAGGTTCTTCCTTAACATCTGGTTTAAATAAATCTTTTGCTTTTATATTTTCATCACTATCATCTAAGTTAAGGCTAAATAAATCTTCTTTATTTAGATTTTCATTATGATCTAGAATATTTATTTCATTATCAACTTTATTTAAATCATTATTTATAAATGGATTGCTATCTTGATAATTATCTTCAGTATTATTTTCTAAATTTACATTTAATGATTCTTCCTTTATAGAATCATCTTTTATTTCTTCTTTAACATTTTCATTAGAAAGAAAATTTAATACATCTTCACTACTTACTTTGCTTTCATTTTCTTTATTTTCTTTTTCTTTATTATTGTCATCATCTTCATAGGCGGGAGAAAATGGTAAATCATCATCAAAATCAAAGTTATTCATAATTTTCCCTCCTATTATTATTCTTAATAATATAATACCATAATTTTAAAACAAAAAAAAGTAATAATTAAAAAAGTGTTATAATAAATAACACTTTGGAACTAATTTTTTATAATCATTAATTAAGACCTCTTTGATCAGATTTGTCAATTCCATCTGATATAGATTTAAGTATTTCCTTTTCTTTCATCAATAAATCTTTTTTTCTATTTAAATAAGAATTCTTATTTATAACAATATTTTCGATTTTTGATTTCAATGGTAGATACATTCTTGAAGACGCAAATAAAATAATTCTAACTAATTTTTCATTGTCAATTGTATTATTTAATTTATCAGAAATTGTTTGAATATAATCTTTAATATATGAATTTTCTAAAGGATTATTTCCTTTATCTAACTCTTCTAAATATTTTTCTGCAAATACTATATCAGGATGTTTATTTCCATCTTTCATATTACCATTTTCATCTACACAGAAAGCATTATACCCTTCTTCATCATATAATGTACCTGTTCTTGTATTAATTCCATTTATATCAAAATGAAATCCATCTGCTACACTATTCCAATATCTTATAGAAGGATTAAATAATTGCAACTCTCCTCTTCTATAATAATACTCAGGATATCCTGTTTTTCCATGAACATTAAAACCACGTATATCTAAATTTGTACCTGTTATTATGTTTGTATATGATGTGTCAGAAAAATCACCATTTTTATAATAAAATTCAGGATCTTCATTCACTGCAAAATAATTATTATTATATATTTCTCCAGTATCTTTACTTATACCATCAGCATCAAATCCTTCATTATTATAAAATACATTATCTCTATTTAAATACTCTTTCTTTTTATTAAATCCATGCTTATCCAATCCTGAAATATTATATCCATCATCACCATACCTACTACTTGTAGGTTTTCTAGTACCATTTTCTAACTTTTCCCAGTAGTATCCCACTGAATCTAAACCATTTTCATTATATTTTACTTCACTTTTTACCCTTGTACCATCTTCAGATTCTGCATAATAATAACCATCTCTTCCAAAATATCTTTCATTATATGGTGCCTTTGTTTTTTTATGATAGCCTTTATAATCAAAGCCATAATCGTCATAATCACGTTCTGTAAATCCACCACTAGATGACATATAATGTAAATATTTATGATAGCAATTAAAACCATTTTCATCTTTTTTTCTGTCGGTCTTTATTCTCTCTCCATCTTTTTTCTCATAATAATAACCATCTACATCAAAATAACCATCATCATATTTTTGTTCTGTTTTAATTCTGTTACCATTTTTATCTTCTTTCCAATAGAAACCATCTCTATCAAATCCTCTATCATCCCATAAATTTCCATCTAAATGTTTTCCATTTATATCAAAACCTCTATCTGAATATATTCTATTAGTTTTTTTAATTTTTCCATTTCCGGTTCTTACCCAATAATAACCATCAGAACTAAAGAAATACTTATTTACAATAGGTCGAATAATTTTTCCATCACTATTTCTTTTTAATGGTCTAGTTTTGCCTAAATAATCGAAGCCATTTCTATCATATTTTGTTTCTGTATCTTTATGTAAATGATTTCTATCAAATCCTCTTTTATCATAACCATCTATGTCATATCCTTCTAAATCATATTCTGACGAATAATTTTTATATATCAATTCATGAGTTATTGGATCATGTGCTTTACCATCTATAGTAAAACCTCTTTCATCATATTTAGATTCAGTAGATATTAATTTACCATCTATTAAATTATACCAAATACCATTTATATCAAAACCATGTTTATCAACTATAGTACCAGTCTTTTTATTAATTCCTAAATAATTAAACCCATATTCATCTACTATCGTTCTTGTTTTTTTATTGATAAATTTTCTATCAAAATCATGCTTGTCATAACCTTCTATATTATAACCATCTTTATCATACATATTACCTGTTTTTATATTGTATCTTCTAAAATCACTAGGTCCTTTAACAATAAAATCATTATCAACAAACGATTTTGTTTCATCATTTTCTATGAAACTATCATATAAACCATATCTAATCGCAGTTTCTATATTTAAACCATCTATAGGTATATTTCTACTATGGAATAATAATTTTTTTATTTCATTATATTCAAATCCAATTTGATAATCATCATCTAGTCCTAAATCATCAATTAAATCTATTGCATATTGTGGTAATATTTCTTTAAGATCCGATAATGTCATATCTAATTTTAAGGTATCACTATTAATTGGTATTGCATATTCATCAAGTATATCAAGTACAGACATACACATAATAGCTCTAATTTTAGGAGATTGATTTCTCACACCACCAACTTTTCTTGATTTTTTAACTAAATCAATTAATTCACTTTGTGCTGCAGTAAGTTCAAATGTTCCTACATGATCAATATCTTTTTCATTTGGTGGAATTACTCTATCAGGAATATCAATATCAAATAAATTTAAATCTTGTGCTATTTCTAATATTCCTTCTACCATCATTTTTTTCTTTTCATCTAAATTATCTAATAATTTTGAATCTAAATATTTTTCATATTTAATTTTAATTTTTTTCAATATTTTTGCTTTACTTGCTTCATTAACATTTACACTATTTATATCTGGATAGCAGCCATGTTTATAAATCCAACTTTTAACTCTAATTAATCTTTCCAAATCATCTTCTGAATTTGTTTTATTTATTTTTCTATCCATATTTAAGCAAAAATAGTTATTATATAAATCAAAAACTACAGGAATTTCAGCATCAGTATAAATATGTCCAGGTTCTTTAGCATAAACCGTTCTTCCAAACTCTTGTAAAAACTTAATATAACTTGAACTAATTGGTTTAAGCATAAAAGACCCACTGATACCATCAACGTGTATTCCCTCATCTAGCATATCAATTGCATATAATAATTTCATATGTTCTGATAATTTAGATTCAAACTCTGATATTATTCTATCATTTTCTCTAGATGATAATCCACTATAAACAAAGTTTTGTTCAGGATTTTCATCAATATTAACTAAATTATTTTTCATTTCTAACATTTTCGAATTAAAATAACTTTCATAATCATTATTTTGTTCTTTACTCATTCTAGGTAAAAATACAATATATTTACCATTTTTATTAACAATATTTTTTTCTATTATCTCTTTCATACCATCAAGTTTTGATTTTGAAATCATTTGCATTAACTTATCATAAATTACTTTGTATTCTGCTTTTTTTACAGGATCTGTCTCTTTTTCATATTTTTCTTTTATTTCCAAATATTGTGGTGTATTTTCTAAATTAAAATCAAATGCAACTATTTTTGGTGAAATTACTATACCATCTCTAATAGCCTGTATTAAATCCATATTAATAGCTAAATGTTTTCCAAATAATAAATCTTTAGATGAATATCCACCTACCAATTGAGCTATGGTAATTGTCATATCTTCACCATCAGTTCTAACTGGTGTTGCGCTCATCCCTAAAATTTTAGCATTTGGATTTCTTTTTATCAACTGATTAATCTTTTTTGACCATAAATCAGCACCTGTTCTATGAAGTTCATCAAATATTATTAAATCAGCATCAAGCTTTTCAAGTTCTTCCTCTTCTTTATTTGTTAAACCTTGATAGCAATAGAATTTTAAATATGGAAAGTACTGCTTTATATAATTATCATAATTATTTACATCTTGAATCATTTTGTTTACTTCTTCAGGATCTAAATTATAACCAATTATATTTCTAATAATATGTCTTTGAATTTGTCTATTAATACCAGTATTTGGAGAAAAATATACTATATTACTATTTCTATAATCTAACATTTTTGTCATAGCTATATAGGATTTACCAGCACCTGTTGGAAGAACAACTCCTGCAAAATTTTTATCTTTAAATAATTCATTAATGTTATCAACTGTTTCTTTTTGATAATCTTTTAAATTTATATTTGTTCCTTCTATAACATTATCATCATCTTTTATATTTCTTAAAGCATCAAAATCAAGTGCAGATATTTTATAATTTAAATTATCTATATTTTTCTTTATTATTTCATTTAAGTCAAGTAAATTTGATAAATCTTCAAAATTATATCCTTTAAATCCTTTGGATAAGTATAAATTAACAATATAATAAGGGATTAAATCTTTTTTTACATTAGCTTGAATAAATGCATTGTATAAATTTTTACAATTTCCTTTATATAAAGCATTACATATATCATATTTTTCATTTTTAGTTAGTTTTTTATCTTTAATTGTTCTAGTATAAATACTATTCATATCAAGACCATTAACAATTGCTTCTACATAATATTCATTTTCACTAATTTGACTTGGTTTATTGCCAGTAATATTTTCATATTCTTGATTTATAAATGTATTTAATTTATCTACTAAATAATTCTCTCTATTCTCTACTATATTAACAAGCTCTTCCTCATTCATATTATTAAGTAATTCAAATAATTTCTTTTCTGATTCATTAAAATTTATTGTAACAGACTCACTTAATGACATATTTGATAAATTTAATCTAGAAGATATTTCAGGTTCTATTCCATAAGTATTATTTTTCATAAATTCCAGTTTTTTTTCATATTTAGGATCATTACCTAAAATATTATTTAACATATTGATTGTATTATATGTTCTTAACTTTGCTTTTGCAAAGTAATACGCTTTTGAATATAATTCCATTGCTGTATTATAATCAATAGAACCACCAGTTAATTTAAACATATTTTCTATTGAGAAATCTCTATCATTTAATTTATTATTTTCATATGGATAACTAATACTATCAATATTCTCAATGTTTTTTATTAAAAATTTTTTGATTTCGTTTATTTGTTGATCTGAATTAGGCATTTGTTGAAGTAATGAAAATACATCTACTACTTCTTTTGATACATTAATTACTTTTTCTTTTGGTATTTCCTTATAATGAATTAATTCAGAAGAAGCAAAAGCGAATTTAAGTGATTCGATGAATAATCTATTACTAAATTTATTTGAAATTCTGTCATTTAATATATCAAGTTTTAATATAAGTTTGTCCTTTTCTAAATTTTGTGATTCATCTAAAGTTAAATAATCATAAGTATCAGTTAATGAAATATCGTTCGAATTTTTATCTATTAAATTTCTCTTAATTAATTTAATAACTTCATTTAGTTGATATCTATTTTCTACATTATCGATAGCATCAAAGTAATATTTTTCTAAACTATTTTGATCATATTTAGAAATAATTTCATTTACTCTTTTATTTGCTTCATCCATCAAGTATAAACCAGCTATATAAACACCATTATTTATTTCATCTTTTTTTACTTTTACCATGACATATTCATCGTGATAATTTTCTCTGCCATAAGTTTCAGCTACATTTGCATTGCTAGTTAAAGAAATACAATTAGTATCTTTAGTATGTGCCCACTTTACATGATCGTGTACTTCCTCTAAAGAAATCTCTGATTGATTAGTATATGATGTTTTACCTGTAAATCTAGATAAGTCAGTCCTAACTCCAGTAATTAAATTATTTTGTGTTGTAGTACCATTTATTATATCATTATGATCTTCATTATTTAAAGCTCTAAAAAAATAATAATAATCGCCTAAACTCAATACATTAAATTTACTTAAATCAAACACTTCTTTATTCATATTAACACCTACATTTATTTAATTTAATTATAACATATTTAAATTAAATAAAAAAGATTGTTTTATCAATCTTTATTCTACAATATGCGCTCTAACAACTATTCTTGATTTACCACCATTTTCACAAGTAACAATTGTTAAGTGATAATCTTCTGTATGAACTAAATAACTTGTATCTTCAGGGCTAACATACCTACTTACTGAATAAACAGTATAAGTCATTTTTCTTCCTAAATTATCTGAAATATATATTAAATCTCCATCTTTTAAATTTCTAACAGGATAGAAAAATGGAGTTCTTCCTCTAAAGTTATGTGCAGATATTACAAATCCACCTTTTTCATTTAAATCAACACCATATGTTTTTATAGATCCTATACTCATAGCAGCATAAGTATGTTCTTTTAAAATTACTGTACTTATTCCAACCTTTGGTATTTCTATTTTTCCCAAAATAGTATATCCGTTATAATTTACTGTATATGTTTTTTCAGGCTCTGGTTCTATATCTTTCTTTTCTATTTTATTTTCGAATAGTTCTAGAGCATTTTTTTCCTGATTATTTAATTTTCTTTCACGAAAATTATCATATATCATCATAAATGTTACAAAATACAAAGTAAAAATAAGTAAAAATATAAGTATATTGATAAATTTCTTCATATGCCCTCTCCTACTCTTTTTATAATTATAACATATTTTTTATTTCATTTCATCAGGTAAATTTAAATTCATATAATTAAGTACAAAAGGTGCAATATCAGATAACTTATTTACATTATCTATATTTAAATTTTTATCAGTTACAATAAATGGTACTAAATTAGTTGTATGACTTGTTACTACATTACCATTTTCATCAATCATTTCTTCAGCATTACCATGATCAGCAGTTATTATAAATAAATATTCATCTTCTACGCATTTCTTATATAATTTACCTATCATTTCGTCTATAGTTTCAATTGCTTTTTTAGTCATATCATAGTTTCCAGTATGTCCAACCATATCACCATTTGCAAAATTTAAGAATATGAAATCATAATTATTATCCATTTTCTCTAATAAATTTGAAGTTATTTCTCTAGCACTCATTTCTGGTTTTAAGTCATAAGTTGCTACTTTAGGTGATGGAATTAAAACTCTGTCACAAAGATTTAAATCTAAATCTCTTCCTCCATCAAAGAAATATGTAACATGTGCATATTTTTCTGTTTCTGCTATTCTAAGTTGTTTTTTTCCTAATTTAGATAAATATATTCCAAGTGTATTATCTATTATTTCTTTTTTAAATGCTATATCTGATTTAACATCATCTGATACATACATCATAGTCGTTAAATATAAATTATTAAATATTTTTCTATCAAATCCATCAAAGTTAGGATCAACTAAACTTCTTAATATTTGTATTGCTCTATCTGGTCTAAAATTAGCCCAAATTATACTATCATTTTCTTCTATTTTACCTGATTCATCTATTATAACAGGTTCAATAAATTCATCTGTTATACCTTTTTCATAACTATCAGTTATATATTTTTTATAGTTATCACACTTATTTCCAGTATTATTAACAATAACATCATAACATTTTTTTAATCTATCCCATCTTTTATCTCTATCCATTGCATAATATCTACCTGAGATAGTACAAATTTTACCTATACCTAATTCATTTATTTCATTATTTAAATCATCAATATATGAAATACTTGATTCTTTAAATGTATCTCTTCCATCTGTAAATATATGGAAATATACATTAGAAAAATCTTCTTTCTTACATAGTTTTAATAGTGCTTTTATATGATTAATATGGCTATGAACACCTCCATCACTTAAAAGACCCATTATATGTAATTTTGAATTGTTTTCTTTTGCATGTCTAATTGCATTTAAGAATGATTCATTAGAATAAAAACTCTCATCTTTTATTGCTCTATTAATAAGTTCTAGTGATTGATATATTATTCTTCCAGCACCTATTGTTAAATGTCCAACTTCACTATTTCCCATTTGTCCATCTGGAAGTCCAACAAATGTTCCTGATGCATTTATTCCTTTATTAGGATATTCTTTCATTAAATAATCTATATTTGGTTTATTTGCATTGATAAGTGCATTACCATCTTTTATTTTACTTAATCCTACTCCATCTAAAACACATAATAATACTTTTTTCATTTTCTTATTCCTCCTCAAGCAACTTAAAAAAGGTTAAACTAATAACCTAAATCTTTTAATACTTTATTAACTTCTTTTTTATATTTTTTGTCTGCAACTGCATTAATAACAACATTATCTACTCTATATAATTTAAAATATGTTCCTTTTGTATTTTTTACATAAGTGTAGTTATCTTTTTCTTTGAATTTATAATTTTTTTGATTCTTATATAAATCCTCTATTTCTTTTTTAGCATCTTCTGTTTTTTGATATTCAGTAAAGAATACTTGAACATTACCATTTCCTGCTTCTAAATATCTTATAACTGACAAATCATAATCTGAAGATTTATCTAATATTGTATAACCATCCTTAGAATTAAAATATTCATTATAATCTGTATAAGATACTTTTTCTAAATTCTTATTGCATCCACTTAATAAAATAACAAAAAATAATACTGAAAAAATTTTTAATATTCTTTTCACTTATTGCCCCTCCATTCTATAAATAGAATAACATAAATTTAATATTTTATCAATCTTTATATGCTTCTAACCTATTAATTTTTATTTCTTTTTCACTAAATTTTCTTTCATACTCTGTCATTACATTATTTTCAAAATCACTATTATGTAAGTCTAATGAAATATTTTTTAATATATAACCAAATTCACTTAAAGATTCTATAGAAAATTCAAATAAAGCAGTATTATCTGTTTTCATAAATATAGTCTTTTTACCTTTAAATATATTTTCGTATCTATTTAAAAATCTTTCATGTGTAAGTCTTTTTTTAGCAGCACGTAATTTTGGCCATGGATCTGAAAAATTTAAATAAATTAAATCTATTTCTTTATCAAATACATCTTCTATAAGTCTAGCATCCATTCTTATTAATTTTAAATTATCTAACTCTTCATTTTCTAGTTTTTGTACTGCTTTTACAATAACACTATCATACATCTCAATACCAATAAAATTAATATTGGGATTATTCTTTGCCATACCTATTATAAAATCACCTTTACCCATCCCTATTTCTATATGAATAGGTTTATCATTACCAAATACTTCTTTCCATTTACCTTTGTTTTCTTCTGGATTTAAAATAATGTATTTTGAACTTTCTATTATTTCTTTTGAACCTTTTACATTTCTAAGTCTCATAAATTTCACCCAAATTAATTATACTATATGGTTCACAAAAAATAAATATATGAATATACTAAAATTGAAAGAAAATAAGGAGGATAACCTATGAATAATTATGATAAAACTTTCGTTTATGATGAAAGACCATCATTTGAATCTTATAATAGTATGAATATGCAGTACCCTAGTATGCCTATGATGCCTGTATATCCAGGTAATATGATGATGCCAAATATGAATAATAACTCTAATAGTTATAATAATTTAGAATCAAGAGTTTCAACTTTAGAAAAGAAAGTTCAAAATCTTGAAAATAAACTTCAAAAATTAGAAAATAATTTATACCCAAAAGCAGTTGATTATACTGAAATGAGTAGTGATTATATAAATGCATCTTATCAAAATTCAATGAATATAATGTAAAAGGCACCAAATGGTGCCCTTTATTTATACATAATCATAGCAGAAAAACAATATATTTGTTCTTCTGAAAACATTGCAATACTTACCTGAAACTTTATATCTATAATATCAGTATGTTCAGATAAAAATTCATTTACTCTTTCTTCTAAATCTGCCTCATGACTCTCATCAAAAATTTTAACCTTCATATTCTTCACCTAACTATATTATAAAACTAATATAGTTATTTTTTTGTCACATAATAGGCTGTTATCTTTTTATTTTCATATTCATATTTTATTAATACTTTTACTGTTATTTCATTTTTTAAATCATCAATACTACCAGTATATGGTATATATCCCGCTAAAACAACACCCTCTGGTTTCTCACCTTCAGTAAGTGTTACAGCATCATCAAAAATTCCTACACTTGGAAAAACATCATCTGTTTGTTTATCATGAATCGCAAGCGCTGTTATATTTTTAACAGTTCCTTTTACATTATCAACAGAAACTTCAAATCTAATTTCATTATCGTTTTCTTTTGTATATTCTACATTAACATCAAATGGTAAATTTTCTGAACTTTCTTCTTCTTTTTTTAGTTCTTGCACATATTTAATATAAGTATCTTTATTACCTTCATTTTCTTTTTTTTCTTCTTTTACAGGCTCAGATTTATTTGTACAACCAACTATTATTAAGCTTAAAAATATTAAAACTATTAAAGTTATTATTTTATTTTTCATATTATATTACCTCTATAAAATATTCTTCAATTATTTTTTTCATAACTATTGGAAGATTTTCCTCATAAACATCTAACTGTTCATTATATCCATCCATAGACCTCATTGGTTTATCAGTTATCCCTTTTATTATAATACATTTTACATTATTTGTCTTACATATTTTCAAAACTGCATAACTTTCTAAATCTGATGCATCAATACTATTACTTGCTAAAAAAGTATAATCACTCCAAAGTACAAGAGCTTTATCACTAGTACCAAGTACTCCATCATAATACTCATTTGGCATGGAAACTTGATCAGGAACTAAATATAATTCTTCATCTATTTCTTCTTCTAATTCTCTAATAATATAATCATAATCAATTACTTTACTTGGAATAATTATATCACCATAATTAAGTCCTTCATTAGATGAAGTACAAGTTCCTATTACAATTAATTTTTCCAAATTAAATTTATCTATCATATATTGAGCTGCTGCTGATGCATTTATTTTTCTAATTCCACTTCTAAAAAATACTATATCTTTACCTCTAAATTCAGTTCTATAATATTCTCCAAAAGGATATTTTTCTAAATAATCTTCCCCTATATTATATATTTTTAATAACTCATTAAATTCCTTTTTTGATGAAATTAATACTCCTATCAAATTATTCACCCACTTCTTCTTTTATTATTTCTTCTTTATATCTAGTATTAAATAAATCGTCATCTTCTAATACTTCTATATCATCCATATCAATTTTTGGAAGTTCATCAATGCTTGATAAATTAAAATAATCTAAAAAATAATTTGTTGTTTTATATAAATTAGGTTTACCAGGCAAATCACTTTTACCATCTTCAACAATAAATCCTTTTGAAACAAGATTTCTAATCATTTGTGATGAATTAACTCCTCTTATTTCATCTACTGCTATTCTAGTAATTGGTTCATTATATGCGATTATTGCAAGTGTTTCAAGTGCTGACTTACTAAGTGTATTACTAACTTCTTCTGTTAATTTTTTTATATATTCTTTGTTTTGTGCCTTTGTTACAAGTTTATATTTATTACCTAATAACTTTAAGGTTATTCCTCTATCTTCTTTTTCGTATAACTTTTTTAAAATATCTAATTCTTCATTTAATTTTTCTTCATCTATTTCTAAAATACTTTCTAGTTCTTCTATTGATAATCCATCTTCACCAACTGCAAAAAATAAAGATTCAAGCACACTACTCATTTACTTCACCTTCTTTTAAACTTACTACAATATTATTAAAATTATTTTCTTGAATAATATTTATTTCTCCAAATTTAGCCATTTCAAGTATTGATAAAAAAGTTACAACAACATATTCTCTTGTTTTTACTTCAAACAAATCAAAGAATGATACTTTTTTCTTATATCTTAATATATTTCTAATATCTTTAGTTCTATCAGTTACTGATATTTCTTTTTTTGTTATTTTTGTTTCAAGTGGCTTTTCATCTTCTTTTCTTTTCAAAAAATCAGATAATGCTTTTGTTAAATCTTCTACTGTAACACTTCCATCATTTGTAATTTCATAATCAGTAAATTCACCTAAATTAATTGGTTCTTTTGTATATATGTTTCTTCTATCATCTTCGAGTGTCTTAAATGTATCAACCATATCTTTATATTTCTTATATTCTACAAGTCTATTTATCAAATTTTCTCTTGGATCTTCTTCATATTCGTCATCTTCATCGTTTTTACTATTTGGTAAAAGAAGTCTAGATTTAAGTTCAATTAATTCTGCTGCCATAACTAAATATTCAGATGCTACTGTTAGATTCATTTCTTCCATTCTTCTAATAAATTCTAAATATTGTTCTGTAATTTTTTCTACTGAAATATCATAAATATCCATTTCACTAGTTTTAACTAAATGTAAAAGTAAATCAAGGGGACCTTCAAAATCATTAATAACAAATTTATAATCCATTTACTTCACCTACTTTTCACTATAAACCATTATAACATATATAATTAGAATAGCAAAAGAAAAAATTTAGCATACCGCTAAATTTATTTCATACTATTCACAAGTTTTTTCTCATATTCTTCATATTTTTCAATACCATTAAATACTTTAATATGATCTTCACCATTACATAAAAGAACTTTATCTTTTAACTCATACTTTTCTCTAACCATTGGTGGTATCAAAATCCTATTTTGATTATCAGAATTTGATATACCAAATTTACTAAACATTAAAAAGTTTATTTTATCGTTTATAAATTCAAATAATTCTAAATTTCCAGAATCCAAAGCCTTTTCCCTTTTTATTTTTAATTTTTCAATATACCCATTAAACACAATCAAATCATGTAAAGAAAATGTTATATCATTCTCCTTTGCAATCAAAATTTTTTCACTTTTACCAAGTATTGAACTTTTAGGAACCATCATCCTACCCTTTGCATCAATTGTCATAAATTTAACTTCATCATTCATATTTTACACCCCATTATTTCAAATTATTTATAAGTCTTTTTTCATACTCTTTCTTTTTCTCATCATTTTTAAATACTTTAATATGATCTACCCCATCACACATTAAAACTCTATCTTCTATATCATACATATCTTTAACATGATTTGGAATTAATACTTTATTTGATGAACTTTTTTTAATTACATCTAATTTACCAGATGATAATTCTTTTATATATTCATCAAAGAATTCTTTTCTTTTTATGTTACCGCAAGAAAGAGCCATTTCACTTTCATGTTTTAATTTTTCTAATATTTTCTTATACTCAATTAAATCATATATTGAAAATGTTAAATAATCTTCTTTTCTAATCAAAATATTTTCACTTTCACCAATAACAGATGTTTTAGGTACTATTATTTCACCATTTTGATCTATTTTAGCATAATTAATAACGTTATTTTCTATAGTCATTTCATACCTCCACTAATAAAATATATCTCTTTTCAGGGTATATAATATATATCATTTTATTTGTTTTGTCAAAAAAAAGAAAGTTATTTACTAATTTCTTTAATCAGTGTTACATTACTTTCTTTTTCATATTTAATTTTTACTTTATCCCCATTATTTATAAATGGTAATAAATCTTTATTAGTTTTAATTGATACCTTATAATTTTTGTTTTCACTATCAGTAATATAATAATATGTATTACTATCTATTATTACATCTTTAATATTAGTTATAGTTATTTCTTTTTCTTTTGTTTCTGCATTAGTTACTTCTTCACCTATATCATTTAGATAATTTTCAGCTGCTTTCTTTATTCCACTTGACGCATCTGTTACAACAACTTTTTGATAATCTACAACATCTACAAATGCATACATTTTAACAAGACCTGCATTATCTTTTAAAGATATTAAATATGTTGGTCTATTATTTAAATTAATTAAAAGTGGGAATGTTGACGTATAATTCATTTGTTGTACTTGACCTTTAGCAGATGCCATTGCAGAATATTCTTCCGCTCCTGCGATAGAATAAAAATTAGTTTCTTTAGTTCTCATATTAGTTAATGTAAATCCAATATTTGATTCATCACTAATAACAGATGTAATACCTGTATATAAATATATATCATCATCCATTGCTAAATAATTGTATCCATCTGTTGTTTTAACAACACCTTTTTGTCCAAATATAGTATTAAAGAATCCATTTTTATATTGTCCCCAATCATCAATTTGTTCAATAATAAGATCAGCTTCATACACATGGTCTACCCATTTTGGAACATCCTTAACAGAATATTTTTTTGATTCTCCTGTAATAGGATTTAATATAACTATACCTGATACTTCTCTTTTAAGTCCAACACCTGTATATTTTATTGTTGGCGCAATCCAATATGGATTACCACTATTGTCTATCTCAAAATTTACACTACCAAATATTTCTGTTGGATAAGAAAATCTAAGTTTTCTCTCTAATCTTTCATTAAATAAAGCAGATGGCATATATTTCATACCTTTATCTAATTTAACAAGTTTAGATTCTCCATTAGTTGAATCAACTGTAATATATCCTTTTACGCCTTCTTTTCTATTTGTAAAATATTTTATTACTCCATTATATTCAAGAGGTGTTACTCTAATAATTTTATCATTATAATTTATTTGTGTATATAAATTAGATACATCAAATTGTGAAACAAGTTCACTCATTTGACCCATTGTCCTATCACCTAATTTTTCACTTGAATCTCTATCTAATAATGGTATTTTTGAAAAATCCACTTCTTTTACTTTATCTGTAAAATTATTATTTTCATTTACTTTAATTCTACTATAATAAGATTTTGAATTAAAAAGCGGTGAACAAACAAAATTTACAATTAAAGTTAAAACTATAATAATAGGTATTATCATAAGTAATTTATAGCTTCTATAATTAAGATTTGTTTTCTTTCCTTTTACAAGTCTTGTAATAGTAACTGATGCACTTAAAAGTGAATTAATCACAAAATATACTACAATAGCCATTACTACAAATGACCAAAATAAACTACTATGAACATTTATTGGCGGAAGCATTACATAGTAAAATACTCCCATAATTAATACTGTAAATAATATACTAAATATTTCTGAATGTTTTCTTATCATTTAATCATTTCTCCTTTCAATAATTATAACATAAAAAAACTATAATTAAATTAATAATTACAGTTTTAGAAAATCATTATTAATACTACTATCGCAAGAGCAATTGCAATTATAGATAATAATACTATATTACTAAATCCCCATTTATTGTCAGGATTTTTTAAAGTCATTACTTGTTTATTTTCTTTTTTTAGTTCTATTTTTTCTGACAAAATTCCTACTAATTTTTCATAGTATTCTCTTTCAAGAGGTGTAAGAGCAAGCATTGCATCTGGATTTTTATAATATTTCTTAAGATTTTCAGCAACTTCTTCTCTCCTTGCAGGTTCTATTCCTTCAGCATTTATTATATCTGGAATATCTTCAAATTCATTAAACTCATTAACACTAGTATTATCAGTAGCATATGACTCACCATTATTTTCATTTGATGATACATTACTATTTTCATTGCTTATTTCTTGCGCTCTATAATTTGCTTCTTTTGGACTTTGTACTTCTGCTTTTTGTTTTTCTTCATTAAAAGCACCTTCAATAATTTTTCCATCTTTATCAAGCGCAACAATATCTTCCAAATTTACATATACAACTCCTAATTTTTCTTTATTCTTCAAAATTTCATCTAAACATTTTTTCTTTTTTTCTTCTAAATTATCTATTTCTTTTTGATGATCATTTAAATCTCCAATATAAACCATTTTTAATTCTATATTCTTTTCTTTTAATTTTTCATTTAATATAGCTGTTGAATTTGCCTTATAATCATTTGATTGAAAATCCTCATTATTATTTTGTTCTTCTTTTAAAAACTCAACTAGAGTTCCATCACTTGGATTTTCAAGTAATCTTTTTCTACCAATTTTAGGATCATAAAAAGAAAATATTTCTTTACCACTATTTAAATATTTATGTTCTATATCATTAATATCTACTCCAAATGTTTTACTAATTACTTCTTCATTTGTTTTTGCTTCTTTTAATTCTTTTTGATCTAAATAATCATTTAAAATATTCATTCTAGATTCATCACTAAAGCTGCCTTTTAATTTATTAACCATTTCATTAAACTCTGGATCTGTTTTACATAAATTATTTACTTCAAGTATTGCTCTTTTTTCTTCTGCATTAAGTGTACTCAAATTAGGATTATTTAAAAACTTAATGAATAATTTTATATTTTTTTCTATTTCTTTATTTTCCATAACTTACTCCCTACCTTTATTTTATTATATCATCATTTAAAAAAATATGATATTATATTTTATAGGTGATTTACATTATGAAAAAATTTACTATGAAAGATGAAAAATTTATATGTGAAAATTGTGGTAAAGAAGTTTTGCCACTTGGATATACCGCAAGAGATCATTGTAATTATTGCTTATATTCAAAACACTTAGATATATTTCCTGGTGATAGAGAAAATACTTGTCATGGAAAATTAAAACCTATTGGAATAGAAAAATTTAAAGATACATATAAGATAATTTATAAATGTGAAAAATGTAATGAATTACATAAAAATATAATGGCTAAAGATGATAATTTTGACTTAATAATTGAATTATCTAAAGCAGAATAAAAACGCTAGAAATAGCGCTTTTTTAATTTTTTGGTTTAAATATCATAGTAAATATAAATGCAAATATTATAGTAGCAGTTATACCTGTTGCGGTTAAAGAAAACATTCCTGTAAATAAACCTAAAAGTCCATCTACTTTTGCTTTAGCTAGTGCTCCATGAATTAATAAGTGTCCAAAACTAGTAATACATACAATTGCTCCTGCACCAAATTTATCTACAAATAAATCATATATTGAAAATGTATCTAGAGCTGCTCCTATTACTACAAATAAACTTGTAATATGTCCTGGTAATAATTTAGTATTGTCAAGTATTATTTGACCTATTAAACATACTATTCCTGCGAATAAAAATGAGTAAATAAATTCCATATTATATTACCTCCAAACATACAGCATGACTTACTGATGGTATACTAAATTTTTGATTACAAGTTGTTGGACTCATAAGTGCACCTGTTGCGATTAATAAAACTTTTTTTATTATTCTTTGCTTCATTTGAGGAATAATACTAGAGTATACAACTAGTGGCATACAAGCAGGACCAGAACCACCTGCATAAATATTTTCTTTATAATCATATATCATAGTTGCAGTGTCATCATAATTCTTATCTAATTTTATATTGTATTCTTTTTCACATATTTCTTTAAATATATCTTTACCATAAACACCTAAATCTCCAGTTAAAATTAAATCATAGTCACTTACTTTTGTCTTAGTTTGCTTTAGGTGTTCATTTAATGTATATGCTGCACTTGGACTCATAACTGCACCCATATCAAATACATTATCTACTCCCATATCTATTACTTTACCAATAGTTGCGCTAGTTACTTTTATATCTGTTTTAGCATTTGTAAGCATTAATGATGCTGCTCCTGTTACAGTAAATGTAGTTGTTTTTGGTTTTGGTGCGCCATACTCAACTGGATTTCTAAATTGTCTTTCACTTGTCATATTATGTGAAGATGTTGTACATATTGCTTTCTTATTTTTTTCATTTTCTAAAATAGATGAAGCAATTAATATTTCTTCACAAACAGATGCACAAGCGTTATATACTCCTAAAAAAGGAATATTAAGTTTTGAATATACAAAATTGGATATTGTAAGTTGATTCATTAAATCAGCACTTATTCCAAAAGAAATATCTTCTTCATTATATTTAGTTTTATCAAGTAAAATTTTAATAGACTCTTTTAGTTCCTTCATTTCACATTTTTCAAATGTTTTTTCTCCATCATAAAAGTCATTAAACTTTTTATCAAAATTATCTTTTAATGGTCCTTCTATTACAAATGGACCTGCAACTGTACTTACATTTTCTACATATACATTATTAAATTTTATAGTCATTTTCTAACCTCCAAAAAATACGAATCTAATTATTCCAAATACATAAGCTGCGAATACTCCATAAAGAATAACACTACCTGATAATTTAAAAATATTAGATCCTATTCCCATTACAAGTCCTTCATGTTTATATTCAAGTGCACTTGATGTTGTCGCATGTGCAAATCCACTTATTGGAATAAATAATCCTGCTCCTGCTTTCGATACCCAGTTATCAAAAAATCCAAGTGCTGTAAATAAACATGCTAGAAATATTATTGTAACCATCATTAAACTTACCGCCACACTTTGACTTACTCCATCAATCATTAAATATACTTTTATTAATACTTCACCAATTAATCCAACAAGTCCACCAACTAAAAATGCTGTAATCATATTTTTTACTTTGTTTTCTTTTGGACTATGTTTGTCTACTATTTTTTTGTATTCTTGTTTGTTCATATTTTTTTCACCATTTGTATTATTAACGAAAAAAATTTTTTTATACAAAAAAAAGATAAACTTATGCACATAGTTTATCCGATAAATCATCTAATATTTTTCTTTCTAGTCTATATACTTTTACTTGACTAATATTATTTTCTTTTGCGATTTCTGTTTGTGTTTTACCTTCATAATATCTTTGGTATATTAATTTTTGATCTTCTTTTTTCAAATTACTTAATGCTTCTTTTAAACTTATTAAATCTATTTTATCTAATTTTTCTTCACTTGCAATTACATCTTTTATAGATATATTATCATTATCTTCATTTACACTTTCATCTATACTTTGTACATTTTGATTTAAATTTAAAACTTCTAATACTTTACTTTTTTCTTCATTAACTATCATGCACAAAATATCTAAACTAGGATATTCTCCTTTACTTTTAAAATAATGATCTCTTGCTATATCTACTTTTTTCTTTAATTTAAAAATATCTCTACTTATTTTAATATTCTTGTCTTCTCTTAAATACTTTAATACTTCACCTAATATATATTTTTCACAAAATGTTGAAAATTTTATTCCAAGCGTAGGATCAAAATTATTTGCTGCTTTTATAACTCCCATTTTACCAGCCTGCATTAAATCTTCTCTATTATAACTACTTGCGTACTTATTAACGATAAAAGATACTTTAGTTTCCATCTCTACAGCTAGTTCATTTGTTAAAATCATATACTTAAAAGTTTAAGTGCTGATAATTCATCAGATACATATTCTAAATCATAAGCACTCATTTCATCACCACATATAAGCATTCTTCCATCGTTTTCTTCTAATACTCTTTTACATCTTTCAAATAATGGTACATTACCTTTAATAGTTAAATTACTCGTATTAAAAACAATAAATCTAATTCCACCATCTCTTATTATTTCAAAAACCTTTTCTTCTACATCAAAAGAACTTATTTCATTTAGTAAACCTGTTAATCTAACAAATAAAACTCCTCTCGTAAATTCAATATTTACATCTACCATTTTTTTCATCCCTCTTCTTTCATAAATATTAAAGCACTAATAATATACCTTTTAAATACTTTAGACAAAACATTACAAAATTCGACTTAACTTTTTTTCGAGCATTTTTGCTCTCATATATTATTTACTCCGTTTATACCCAAAATTCCCCTATACTTATCAATTTTTTTATGATATATTTAAAAATGAAAGGAGAAAATATGAAAAAGGGTTTAAAAATTTTATTTATTTCACTATTTGTAATTTTAATTTCAGGTTGTGGTAAATCGAATAAAGAAGTTGTTAGTACCTGTACTTTAAGTTCTAATCAATCCTCTAATGGATATACACTATCTTCAAATTATGAAATTCATTCAAAAGATGGACTAGTTAATAGCGTTACAACTAAAGAAACAGTTGAATCAGATAATGAACAAGTAAGATCTTATTTCAAAAAGACATTAGAAGATTCTTATAATACTGCGAATGAAAGTTATGGTGGCTATACTTATAATGTCACAGAAGATGGAAATAAAGTTATTTCTGATGTAACAATCGATTATTCTAAAATGAATTTAGACAAATTTGTTAATGACAATTCACAAATGAAATCTTACATAAAAAATAATAAAATATCTTTAGATGGAATGAAAAAAATATATGAAGCTTTAGGAGCAACTTGTAATTAGACTATACTATTTAGTATAGTTTTTTCTTTTATTTAGTGATATACTTAAAATATGTAATATAGAAGAATAGGAGAAAAAAGATGTATAGTAAAAATATTAATGATGTTTATAAAGAATTAAATACAAGTGAAAAAGGATTAACTATAAATGAAGTTAATAAAAGATTAAATATATATGATAAAAATATAATAAAGGAAAAGAAAAAAGAAAATATTTTCTTAAGATTTTTAAAACAATTTAAAGATATAATGATTATTATTCTTTTAGTAGTCGCACTACTCCTTTATATATATGGAGTACTTTATTCTCATGAATATACAGATACGATAGTAATATTAGTTGTTGTTTTTATAAATGCAATTACTGGTTTTATTCAAGAAGAAAAAGCAAATTCTGTTATTGATGGACTAAAAAAATATGAAGCTTCAACTTGTAAAGTAAAAAGAAATGGTAAAATTGATATTGCTGATACAAGTACTTTAGTTCCAGGTGATATTATATTTTTAGAAGCTGGTGATATGGTACCTGCAGATTCTAGAATAATTACATGTGAAAACCTAAAAGTTGATGAATCACCTTTAACAGGTGAAAGTATTCCAGTTATTAAAACAAATGAAACATTAAATAATAATTTAATAATTCAAGATCAAAAAAACATGATTTTCTTGTCATCAAACATAACAAATGGTAAATGCATGGCAGTTGTTATAAATACTGGTATGAATACAGAAATAGGAAAAATAGCGTCTTCATTAAATAAAATATCAAATATTGAAACACCTCTTCAAATAAAAATAAAAGAAATAAGTAAAAATCTAACAATAATTGTATTTATAATAATGATTTTTATATTTATATTAGCGCTTTTTAATCACTACTCATTTCTAGAAATAATAATGCTTTGTTCTTCACTTGCGGTTGCGGCTATTCCAGAAGGATTACCTGCGGTTATAACTATTTCATTATCTATTGGTATATCTAATCTTGCGAAAAAGAAAACAATAGTAAAACAAATGCAAGCAGTTGAAACACTAGGTTCTGTTGATATTATTTGTTCAGATAAAACAGGAACAATTACACAAAATAAAATGACTGTAAAAGAAGAAGTCATTTATGATAAAGAAATGTTAAATTATATATGTGCACTTTGTAATGAAGGATTAATAATAAATAATGAATATAAAGGTGACCCTACTGAAACATCATTATATGGATATTTATATAAAAATAATATTGATGCGTTAAAAATTAGAAAAGAAAATAAAAGAATAATAGATGCTCCTTTTGATAGTGAAAGAAAGTTATCTACTACAATTAATAAAATTGGTGATAAAACTTATTTATTATGTAAAGGTAGTATCGATAATTTACTTAATAAATGTACATATATAAATAATAATAAAATAACTAATAAGGATATAAATGATATTAAAGATAGTGAAAAGAAACTTGCTAGTAAAGCACTTAGAGTATTAGGATTTGCATATAAAGAAATTAATGATATTCCACAAAATTCTACTGAAGTAATTAATGAAGAAAACAATCTTAATTTTGCGGGTTTACTTGGGATGATTGATCCACCAAGAGATACTGTTATAAAAAGTGTTGAAATGTGTAAAAATGCAGGTATTAGACCAATAATGATTACAGGTGATTCACTAGATACTGCAAGTGCTATTGCTAAAGAAATAGGAATTATAGATAACGATAATGAAGGAATACTTGGTAATGCTCTTGATAATTATACTGATGAAGAACTTGAACAAATAGTTAAAAATTATTCTGTTTATGCAAGAGTTAATCCAGAACACAAAGAAAGAATTGTTAAAGCTTGGCAAAAAAATGGTAAAGTTGTTGCTATGACAGGAGATGGAGTTAATGATGCTCCTGCTATTAAAGATGCACATGTTGGTGTTGGTATGGGAATAACTGGTACAGATGTAACAAAATCAGCCGCAGATATCGTACTTATGGATGATTCATTCTCAACAATAATAATTGCTGTTGAAGAAGGAAGAAGAATATATAATAACATTAGAAATAATATTGTTTACTCATTATCTAGTAATTTTGCTGAAATATTTACAATAATTATTGGATTACTTTCTGGTAACACTATACTTTTACCAATATATATATTATTTATAGATTTAGTAACTGATTCTGTTCCAAGCATATGCTTAGCATTTGAAAAAAGTGAAAAAAATATTATGAGTCAAAAACCAAGAGGTCTTAACAAATCATTATTTACACCATTTATAAAATCTTGCTTTATATCATCAGCAATTGTCGAAACATTATTTGTTTGTTTAACTTACTTTATATCTTTAAAATTATATAATAATGAAATTGCAATGAGTCTTGCCCTTTTATCTATGGTTGTGCAAGAAATTATTTATTCTATATCTTGTAGAAATTTAAAAGAACTAGTATTCAAGCAAGGACTATTTTCTAATAAAGCAATGAATATTGGACTAGCTATAATATTATTAATTGAACTTCTAGTATTTATGACTCCTCTTGGTAAAATAATAAGTGTTGAAAGTATTAAACCAAGTTTAGTATTGATTGTATTTTTAATAAATAGTTCTTCATTTATAATTTATGAACTGTTAAAACCATTACTAAAAAAAGTATTTAAAGACTAAATAGTGTACTTAAAGTATACTATTTTTTTGTGTAATTTATTTTTATATAGTTAGATTTATTTAATCCTACGATTCATAGGGTGACATATTTATAAATTTATAATACCATTGTTTTTGAAAGAAGGAATTCTTATGAATAAAAATTATACTAATTATTATTTTTTCATCATGGCATTATTTTTTATTACGTATAATATAATATTTGAAAGTTTAAAAATAAGTGGTTCATTATATAAATTGTTTATGATTTTACTTATAATTATTAATTCTATTATATTATTCATTTTAAATAAGAAAATTAGTTTTAAAAAAATAATACTTATTATCTATATATTTACCATTGTTAAATCAAGAAATCAGTTACAATTCTTTTTTGCGCTTTCTAATATTATTATTTTATGTATAATTGGTTTTCAAGAAAGCAACCTTATTAAAACTATTTCAATTTTTATTTTAATAATTACACTAACATATTCTTTACCTTTATTATTTGTATTCTTATTAGAATTTGGTACTGAATTAGATGAAGATATATATATGAATAAAATATATGAAGATACTCATTATTATTGTAATAAAAATTATGAAATATATTCCTATTCAAATAGTGCTGGTGATGTTTTTCATTATAGTATAGGCAAACATTATGACTTTTTAAATATAAATGATATAATACATATAACGTATAATGAACAAAACGAAGTAAAAAAATATGATTATGATAATTATTTGAAGAAACATAAATGTAGATTGGTTGGTGATATAAATGAATCTAAATAAAATATCTAGTTTAATCAAGAAAAAAAGAAAAAGTCTTGGAATGACTCAAACTGAACTAGCAAATAAATTATTTGTTACAGAAAAAGCAGTTTCAAGATGGGAAACTGGAAAAGGTACTCCTGATATATCTTTATTAATTCCTCTTTCGAAGGAACTTAATATAGATGTATCTGAACTATTAAATGGTGAAGAAAATAATATAGAAAAGGTAATCGAATATAATGAAAAAACAAGGAAATATAAATATAATTTTCAATTTAAATTAATTATCTTATTTTATATATTATCCATATTAACATTTTTATTCTATTTAAAATTTGAATATAATCCAAATATAGAAATTAACTATTTTATTAGATTGTCAATAACAGTTATTGCTTCTCTATTTATATTTATTGGAAACAAGATATATAGTAATAATTATGTAGAAAAAATAGAAGATAAAAATAAAATTAAAAAAATATCACAAACAATAATATTTATTTACTATATTATTTTGATATTTAATATGGTCTTTTTCGCAAGATATAATGTTGTTAATGATTATAATCTAATTCCTTTTAAATCTATAAGTAATATATTAAAAAATGGAAATACCTACTCTATTATTATAAATATATTTGGAAATTTATTTGTATTCATGCCACTAGAATATTTTTTAATAGAATTATTTAAAATAAGAAAAATTTCACTAAATTTTATAATATCATTTTTGATTATATTATTAATAGAATTATTTCAATTTATTTTTAAAGTTGGTGTATTAGATATAGATGATTTAATATTATGCACTCTTGGAATGATGATTTTTTATATTTGTTATAACTTGATAAATAAAAAAATGCATAGTAAAAAAGATGATAATTAATTTTATCACTTTTTACTTTATAAAATCTATTCCTCTATATAGAAATATATAGTTGCAAAATATTCTTCATTTGCGACTAACGCATCATTAGTAAGGTCCAGTAATGGTCCTTTTTCTTTTGACCAATTAAGATCTTCAAAATTAACTATTCCTTCATTATTTTTTCCAGTATAAACTATAGTCGGTGTACTTGTTAATATTATAGTTTCATCATCAAATTTCTTAAATACAAGTGCATTTTCAAGTGTATATCCAAGTGATGATGTTAGTGGATTATTTATATATGCATATAACTTCCAATCTGAACTACTTAATCTACTATCTACAATTTTTGTTTTTAAATCACTTACCTTTGGAAAAATATAAGTATCCCCTATCGGAACAAAAGAAAAATCAATAGAAGGATTTGCATCTAATAAAGTTAATTCACCAGTAAATGGTGTAGTTATAGTTCTAGTTTTATATATAAAACTACCTGAAACATTTGATGTTAATTCTACTTTTGTATTATCAGAAATAGTCGATGGTAAGTTATATTCGAATAATCCATTATCATCGGCATTTACTATTTCAGATGTACTATTATATTTAATTAATACATCTGCAAAACTATCTGTATGACCACTTATAGTATTTTTACTTGTATTAACTGGATGTATATTCATATAAGTTGTTCCAATAGAAAATTGTTTTCTATTTTGAAATGTAAAATTACCGATATCAGATAATGTTTGTAACTCACTAGGAGTAAAATTATTTTTTGTAATAGATGTAAGTGATGACGTTATAACTCCTTCTAACTTAATTAAATCATTTTCTTTATACCAATAATAATCTGGAATATTATTTATATCTCCTGCCTGTGATAACTCTGTAGAGTTTTGCCACATATTAATTCTAGAACATTTTATATTAAAATTTAAAACATTATCAGTATATAAAACATTTGAATTTTTTGTATATATTGTTAAATTTTTAGGATTATCTAAATTTATGCTACAATCAGTACCTTTAAAATGAATATTAAAATTATCAGATGGTGTATTATTATACGAATTTATTATTTGAAGAGTTGATGCTTCTTTCATTGTTAATGATCCAAAAATAGCCCACATTGGAATTCTTTCATGACTTTTTTCTAAAAATATGAATGATGCTCTTTCATCTATTAAAACATTATTTGCGCCATAATCAGCAAGGTTAGCAAATCCATTACCAGTTGTTAAATGTACACTTGTATCATGTAAAATTGTAAAATTTAACTTATTTGTACCAGACATAAATTCTCTTGTATCAGTTGACATAATTACATTACTTTTACAAGAAAATACGACATAAGGACTAACAGAATCTTCTTTAAAATAAAATAATGAAAAATTAGTTGAATTACTTGTTATATTTGTTTTACCACCAATTATAATACGCTCTGCTTCACATACTTCTTGTGATTCTACATTATTCGTATTTTGAATAGTAATATTAGAATTATCTATTTTAACGACCCCGTATGGATTTACAGATAATTGTGTACCAGTAAATGTAACATTATCATAAATAGTTATTGTATTATAAGAACTATTATCTTCAGGCACATAAACAACACCATTTGTATTTGTATAAATTATTTTTATATTTTTTATTTTAATTTGTTGTGATGATGAAATGCATACAATTGTATCAGAACTATCCACACTATTCATTCCTGTTAAAGTATGCATAACATTTTGATATGTTCCATTAATTGTTACACTATTCTTATTTTTATTTACTGTAATACCAGAATCTAATGTAATATCATTTTCTAAATAAATATATTCATATCCATTATCATTTTCTAAAGCATCTTTTAATTCACTACTTGTAGATACTAAAACTGTTTTATTATTTATTTTATTCATAAAATCACTTATCCTCTAATATAATATATGAATATTTAATTTTTTGAATAAAGATGTTTTAACGAATATACAAATAAAATTTAATGAATAACTAAGAATTATGTATTTTAAGCAAATTTTCTAATATTTTTCTTAATTGCTTTCTGAAATATGGAAAGTTTTTAATATTTATTATATAATTTTTATAGATTAAAAACTTTAATATATAGAGAGGTAATAGAATGAATATAGATAATGTTAATAAATACAATGTAATTTTAGATACAGATACAAATAATGAAGTTGATGACCAATTCGCATTAGCTTATTTATTAAAAAATAAAGATGTATTTAATATTAACGCTATAACAATAGCACCTTTTAGAACTGAGAAATGGCAAGAAACAGTTTCTGATTCTATAGATGAAAGTTATAATGAAGCATGTAAAATATTTGATTTATTAGGATTAAAAGATAAATCAATTATATACAAAGGTTCTCGTGATTATTTAAAAAATGGATATAATGAAACAAATCCCGCAATTAATAAAATTATAGAAATTGCGAGCAAAAATAAAAAAACATATATACTAGCAATAGGATGTTTAACAAATATTGCACTAGCATTAAAGACTAATCCTGAAATAAAAGATAAAATAGAAATTATATGGCTAGGAAGTAACTTTTTATTTGGTTCTAATAAAGATTTTAACTTTGATCAAGATGTAGAAGCTGTAAAAACAGTATTCGAATCAAAAGTTAAACTTACTGTGATGCCTTGCTCACCTATTACATCCAATTTAATGACATCAATATATGAATTAGAAAGTGAACTAAAAGGTAAAAATGAATTATGTGATTACTTATGTTATAAATTTTATAATAGAACATATGGTCCTACAAAAAGATGGCCATTATGGGATATTAGTGTAATTGCGTATATGATAAATAAAAACTGGTTTAATACAATGGATGTTAGTTGCCCAATTATAAATGAGGATAATTCTTTTAAACTAACTGAAAATAGACACAATATTAAATTCGTTAATTATTTAAATGCTAATGAAATATTTAAAGATTTGTTTAATAAATTAACAGATAATAAATGAGAATGATTATAAATAATAAAATAAAATTAGGAGTAATAAATATGATTGAGAAATTAATGAAAAAAGAGTATTTAAATTTAGCACTTCCATCCGGATTTGAATGTGTTGTTGGTGTTTTAATTACTATGACGGATACATTTATGATTTCACAGTTTGGTTCTGGAATAATAGCATCGGTTGGAGCAATGGGAACAGTTATAGATTTTATGTATTTAGTATTACAATCAATAAATGTTTCAAATAATGTTTTGGTAGCTAGATTATTAGGAAAAAATGATAAAGAGCAAGCAAAAATTACTGTAGGAACTGCATTAATAATTGCTATAGTATGCAGTTTAATTTGTATAATTTTAACATTAAGTATAAGTAAATTTATTCCTAAATTGTTTCTAGTTGATAAAATTGGATTAGTATATTTATATATAAGATTAATTGGAGTTATACCTAATACAATTTTAACTATATTAAGTGGTTATCAGCGAACACTAGGAAACAGTAAAAGAATGCTTAATATCAGAATATTTTGCTTTTTTATTAATGCTATTCTTGACTTTATTTTTATTAAAGTTGGATTTAAAATTATGGGTGTAGCAATATCAACCGTATTAGTAGAAATAATAAATATGATAGTACTAATTTATTATTCTAAAAAATTCGTAAAATTCAGGTTTGTAAAAAGTATAGCAAAAGAAGAATTTAGTTTAATACGTTATAACGTCTATGAAAGAATTTTTAAAAGAGGAAGTAATTTTATTTTAAATATTATTATGTCAAGAATTGGCACATTTCAGTATGCTGCTCACATAATTGTAATGCAATTTTTAGATTTAATAAATAACTTTTTGCATGGAACAGGTATAGGTACACAAACTATGATTGCAACTTCAATTGGAAGTAATGATAATGAAAAAATTAACAAAACAACTAAAATTATAAATAATATAAATAAAAAAATAGTATATGTAACTACTTCAATTATTGGAATTGCAATGTTAATTTCTTTACCATTTTTTTTGATTGAAAAAGAAAGTTTAATAATAGGTTATAAATTATTACTATTTGTTATAGTAGATTGTGTTTTAAGCGGATTCTATCATTATTATTCTAGTATATTACGAGCAATGAAAGAATTTAAATATATATCAAAATTAAGTTTGTTTATAAGTGGCGGATTAAAATTAGTTTTGGCATATTTACTAAGTAAAATATGCGGTATATACGGTGTATGGATATGTTTTATCATTTCAGATTTAACAATGAACATGTTATTAAATAAAAAAATAGATAAACTTCAATTGCATTCATAATAAACACTTAATCTACTAATACAAGAATTTGAAGATAACTGTATGAAAAATATTAAAATCAATAGCTAATAAAAATACAATAGTGTATCAAATTTAATATAATATGTTAATAAGGAGGAATATTATGCAATTTATAGATTATTTAAAAAGATTAAAAAACATTATAATTCAATCAAAAATTTCAAACGACGTTATACCAAAAATTGAAAATAACAAAAAAGTATATCGTCTACATTATTTATATTTTAATGGTCAACCCTTTGAAGAAATGCACGATTGTGCATGTGATACATTTGCTATACCTGAAAACTTTAGTGAAAATGATGCTTTTAAAGTTATATCATATTTTTTTAATAACACTGAGTACGAAATAGGTACATACTATTGTTGTTGTGCTACTACTGAAAAAATTAAATCTATAGGTTTCAAACAGATTGATAACGTTCAAGATGGCAAATATAATATTGTTGATCTATTTAGTATTGAAAATACAGACGATGGACATAGATTTAAAAATAGTGAATACTATAAACATTATTTTGAATGGTATTGTTCTGGAGTAACAGAAAAAGAAGTTGAATCAATATATGAAAAAAACAATATGGATTCACCATTTATCAAACAAAATATATTACAAAAAAAATTAAATTCTTAAATTGAATTTAGTATCGATTAAACATGAATTTGATTTCTATATAAAAAGAGGATTAAATTATTTTAAATTTTTCCTCTTTTTTATATTATTTACATAAAATAAAAACTTACAAACTTTTAAGTACGTAAGTTAATTTCAAATAAAGTATTTGATAGGAAGTTTTTAAACCTTTTATCTTATGAAAAAAAGTGTAGTCTTTTTCAAATTAATTCTTATTTATATAATTATCAATTAAATTTTTTTATTTTCTTTTTTTCATCATTTTCAAATCCATAAACAGGACTATTATAATTTCTTTCAAATAATCTTTCTGCGATTTCCATATTACTAAAGCGACTATTTGATAGTATATAATTTTTATAGTTTTTAGAAGAATATTCATCAATTTTAAAATAATCCTTTTTATAATACAAACTGAAGAATAAATCAGTTAAATCTAAATCTATAAGAGTAGGAAATCCACTTTGATAGCAATATTCGGCAACTCTTTTAACGCAATCACCAAAGTGAAATCCACCAATTACTATTTCATCAAAATTTCCTAACTGTTCTATTAAATATTTTTCACTTGGATATTTAATATCTTTATCTTGCTTTTCGCTACCATCATGATTATAACCACTAGCTTGTTCAAAAGTTACATCAGTATAAATTATTTTATCAGTAGTTAAAGTTTTAACTCCATAAATTTTTTTACCTGGATAAATTGCATAAACAATTTCATATTCCTTTTCTCTGTATCTTTTTTGTATACATTCATTTAATACTTTATATGGATTTTCTCTTCCTATTTCATGTAAATATTCTTCTGAAAATTCAAAATAACGATTATATTCTTGAACAGGATATAAATACAAAAAGACTTTTTTCATAAGTAATCACCTAAGTATATTTTATCACACTTTAACTATTTATTAGAAATAAAGTGTATCTACTCATATTTATTTTTATAGAAATAAAACTCACACAAAGTGTGAGTAATTTTCTCAATGGAGCAAGTATTCCACATATTGAAAACTTTTTCCTAGTTACGATTGATAAATATCAATCAGTATAATCATTATAGCATAAATTTTAAAAAATTAAATATATTTTTAAAATTTTATTTTATATTCTTCTTCATCATATAAATAATCTATTGAATTTATAAAACTGAATATTTCATCTTTATCTTTACCAGTCTTTTCTACTATAGCATTTACTAACATATTTAAGTTATTTGTAAAATATGATTTTAAAACTATATCTTCACCAACAATACTAATAATATAATCTAATGCTTCTAAATATCTATCATAGTAATCACTATATTTATCATGAATTATTGATTGATTTATATATTCGGTAATTGCCTCATTTAAATATTGTCCTATCCATATATCTTTTTCTTTATCTTCAATTATTATTCCACCAACATTTATTTCGTTAACGGTTGGTTGATTATTTGATATAACATGTATCATTTCATGATTTAACCATTTATATCTTTCTTCTTCAGGTATATCTTCACTTATTATCATTTTATAAGAATCTTTTTGATCTATACATGCATATGGGCTATTTTGTTTTTCTCCAATTTCTATTTTCATTTTATTAAAATAATCGTCTAAATTGTCTATTTTAATATTTTTCTTATTTAAGTAGTTAACTATATTCTTTTTATTAAATTCTATAATATTCATGCACTTCTCCTTTTAATAATTATATCATTTAAAAAGATTAGATAAAAAATCTAATCTTACATTGTTTTAGGTTTATATTCTTCTGGTTCATCAAAATTATATACAAAATTTCTATCTTCTGCTGAATTATAATAAAATTTATCTCTATCTTTAGCATATAATCTTAAAACTTCTTGAGTTTTTGGGTTTTTATGCATTTTTATTAATTTTTCTATTTCTTCTTGTGACAATGGTTGGATTTCCATTTCTCTATATGGACCGCCACCAATTGGATACATGTCCATTAATCCATGTTCAGTACTCAAAGGTATTTTAGTAGAATATACTATTTCATCACGTCCATTTTTTCTTTCTATTCTTAAGTGTCGTGCTACATCTAATTGATCTCTAGTTAACATTTCTCTTGAATTATAAATATTAGAGAATGTCCCTTTAAACATCATAGCTGGAATGTATCTCATACTACTTTCATCATATCTATCATATGTCATATCTTTCATTTCAGTATTATATTTTCTGATTTCTTTATCTCTAACTATACCTCCAGAAGTATAATAATCATGTTCGGCAGAATCGAATACTGTTATTCCTTTATCATAACTACCATATACTACACTTTGATTATCATAATAATCAATAAAACCACTACTAGGATCTATTTTTATGATTCGATCACAAACAGATTTCTCTCTTAATACTTTATCACCATCTTTTCTAGGTTGTTGCTCACAAAATCTTATACATTGAATTGTATTTTTATCTGGACTAAAAAATCTAATTGTATATTTTTCACCTACATAATCAGCAGATTTATATTGATATTCAAATGAAATTTCTCCATCTTCTTGTTTTACTCTAACATTATTGTAATCTTCCATCATATTCATTGAATACATAAGGCTTTTTAATTTTCCTAAAAGAATAGGATATGCTGGATTTTCTTTGAATTTAGGATTTATGCCTAAACTTTCTATTTTTTCTTCAAACTTTTCTTCAAATTCTTTTGCAATATAATACATATAAATACCTCCTAAAATATAACTTTATATAATTATAAAATTTTGAAATAAAAAAGTCAAATTTTTACACATTTTCTTGACAGTTTATAGACTTATATCGAAATCATCTTTTTCTTTTCCATAATCATGTTCTTTTGAATAATCATAATTTTCTTTTATATCATTAAATGTTTCTTTACTTATTATTTGATTACCATATAAGTCTTTTGATAATTCATAGTAATTATCCCTATGTTTATGATGAAAGATTCTATGTTTTATTAAGTTTATTAAATCAATAAACTTATTTTTCCAATAATTTAACTTTTCTTTTAAAGTATAATTTTCTTCTTCTAATTCTTTTATTTCTCTATCTTTTTGATAAATTGTATTACTCATTGTATCTACTCTTAAATTAAGGGCTTTATTATTTTCAGTTAGTGTTTTTATTTTCTTTCTACTATTTTTTAGTTCATAATCTACATTATCAAGTGTTATTGATAATGTTTTCATTTTTTTATAATCTTTATTTGTATCGTTAACACTTTCAATATAATCTTCTATTTTCTTTTTATCTTCTTCTTTTAATACATATTTTTCTTTATTTGTTAAAGTAGGTTTTAAATTATCTACTAACTTTTTTATTTCTTTTGAATTATCATCAAGAGTTTTAGATTTTTGACTTGCTTTATCTAATCTTTCTTGATTTTTAGTTAGTTCTTTTTTCATTTGTTGATAGTTGTCCATGTCTTTAACATTTATATCAATATTTCTTCCTTTTTGTTTTTTCTTTAAGGTTGCATTTAGATCATATTCTTTATTATATGATTCAATGCATAGCAATCTCATTTTATCTTGTAGTTTAGTTAAAGACTCTTTTGTAAAGACATCTGATTTACCAACTTGTTTACTCATACCATTTTTATTTTTATATTTTATTGGAACACCTACAATATGCATATGTGGACTTGTTTCATCATAGTGAATAATCGCAGAACAAACTTTAAAATTAGGAACTAGTGTTTCTAAATCGTTTACTTGCTGTTTATAGACACTAGTCATCCTTTTTTTATAACTCATATTTTTAGTATCCCAAAATGCTTTATCTCCAAGTTCAATTATTATCTCACATGCTAAATCATTTTTTGAACTATTACTTATATGTGAAAAATAGTCTTGTATTTTCCTATCTTCTCTTGTTTGTTTTGCATTATATTCTTCTTTTGATTTTTCAAACTCTTTAATATATAAATTTTTCACATCATCAACAATAGAACTTGTTCCTCTTATTATTTCAATTAGTCTTGTATCATTATCATATTTTCTATAATTATGATGATCTACTCTTGAAAGTCCTCTTGCATTTTGTATAGCATTATTTGCTCGTGAGGTTGTTCCGCTAGCATTGTTTTTTGCAGTTCTTCTTGCTGTTCCTTTCTTATTTTTATCACTACCAAGATGTAGTGAATATGATAGTTCCATATATAAAATCACACTCCTTTTAAAGCATTATTTTGTTATAGACAAAATATTTAACCCCCTAGGTATTTTGACGCATGGCATCAAAATAACCTTAGTGGGCAAGGGAGATCCCTTTGAACCCCAACTTACTTTGCAATGTTTTATAAGCTTATCGCAAATAAAACAAAGCTTTGTAAGTTTATCTTTATTTCGTAATAAAATTGCTACTAGCAATTTTAAAACTTCATAAAGCATTGATGAAAATATTTTATTTTTTATAAAACATTTTCTTTTAATAATTCCAATTTCACTGGCTTAACACCAATTTCAATTGGTTTATTATCACTCGTGTATATTACACTCGTATTTGTTTCATCTGGTATATAATCAAATGCATGATTTACATCTACCATCTCAAACTTATCTTCTTCTGTTATATAGATTATTCCAAATCTATATTCTTTCATTTTTCCCTCTGGATCTTTCTTAAAATAATCTTCCATAGGGAACACTCTTACTATTGCCTTATTATCTTCAAAGAAGTTAAAATAGAATACTTGTTTTTCTACAAAGTAAGTTGCTTCTTGAAATCCTACATTATAGTATTGTCTTAATCTCATTATTAATTGACCAACTTCTTCTTCAGGTAGATAATTACTAAATCTTAAATTACCTATAACATTTCCAAACATTGCAAAATCATTTGAATCAATATAACCTGCATTATATAATTCATTACATGGCTTTGCTATGCTTTCTCTAAATTTGATTTCATCTACCATTACAAAATCATTTTTCTTAAACAAAGTTATTTCATCAATATACTTCATTATCATCTCTGCTTGTTCTTCTCTTGTTAAATCTTTCCATTTTTTAGTCTTTTCGTTATATTCTTTTGGTAGTTTTAATTTATTAATATAATCAATATCTCTTTTTAGTAAAATATCTTGTGGTGTGAAATGAAGTTCATCACATACATCATTATTATTTAGTTCATCTTCTAGATTTTTTATTTTATCTTGAACTATTTTCTTTTCTAAATTATATTCTTCTAGATCAAACGCTCCATTTATATATGCATTTCTTATTCTTTCAAGTTTTCCATTTTGAACATCTATTTCTTTTTTTATTTTTTCTATTGGTTCATCAAATTTACTTTTTATCATTGGCATAAAGAATTGATTAACAACACTATCATATTCTACTAGTTCATCAACAAAATCATTAAAATAATCTTCAATTTCTTTTTCTTTTATATTTATCTTACAATCATGGCAATAGTAATAATAATAAACACTACCATTTTGTTTTTGAGATGCTTTTCCACCAAGTATTCTATTACAATGAGGACATCTAACTTTTTGTAAAAATAAATATGTTAAGTTTCTTTTATATGCACGAGAGTTCTTTTTCTTTTGAACTTGGCATTCTTCCCACATTTCTTTTGACACTATTGGTTCAACTACATCTTCATAATAAGTAGGTGTTTTTGTTCTTTTTCCATGAACAAAATCTCCTTTATATACTTCATTTTGAAGTAGGTTAATAATAGTTGAATCTCTCCAGTTAGTTTTACCTAAAACTTTCTCTTCATTTAATTTATTTGCGATTTTTCTATGAGATAAACCACTATGATACATTTCAAATATTCTTATAACTACATCTTTAGTAGAGTAGTCTATAACTAACTTTTTATCTTCATGTTTATAACCTAAAGGTGCTTGAGAAGGTAAGTGTCCTTGTTTAATTGCTCCAGCTAGACCAACTTTTGTTCTTTCACTAGTTCTTTCTATTTCATTTTGTGATACACTCATTAATAATCTTGAAATCATTTTCCCATTTGCAGTAGTAGTATTTATTTCATAATTCGCACAATCCAAATATGCATCGTTATCTTCTAGAAATGTTAATAACTCTTCCCAATCAAATATACTTCTTGTAATTCTATCAAGTTTTAAGGCGACTATTGTATTAATTCGACCATTTACTATATCTTCCTTTAATCTTTCAAATTCAGGCCTATAATTACCAGTTTTCGCACTAATTCCAGCATCTTCATAATAATCTATAATCTCATAACCCTTAAACTTACAAAATGCCTCTAATCTTTCTTTTTGTTCTGGTAAACTAAAACCCTCTCTTGCTTGATCTTCAGTTGATACTCTCATATAAACTCCACATTTTTTCTTAACTTCTTCCATATTTTCATCTCCCTTTTTTATACTAAAAAAGAGAGTCAAAGACACTAGTATAAACTAATATCTTTAACTCTCATTATTTCAAAATATAATTTTTCTCGTTTGAGTAAAAACATATAATTCCCCCTTTAATGGGTTATATTTCCTTTATTGGCTTAATATATTATATTTCTTTTTTAGATTTGTCAACCCCCCAATATTGGGTGGTTAGATATTAATTCATACTTTTTATATAATTTTCTAATTCTGATATTTTTATCTTTTTACTTAAATTATTGATATAAATATCTTTTGAATAATTAAATGCTAGAAATGTTGTATTTTTAATTATTAGTTTATGTGGTTCAATATAAGATAAATTAGTATGTTCTATTTTTCTTATACTTCCATTTACTATATTAGGTTTAATATGACAAAACTCACATATAAACTCTAATCTTTGTTTTAGTCCTTTCTCAATTTCTAACTCTTGTGTAATAATATTAATCACTTTACACCATCCTTTCCTAGGATGATTTTTTCTAAAAAAGAAAAAATCAATCATTTCTGATTGATTATTTATATAAAGTTCGGTATTTTCCGAACAGACTCGTCACTGGAGCAAGTGAGCGGAATCGAACCGCCCTCTCAGCCTTGGCAAGGCCGCGTACTAGCCGATGTACTACACCTGCATAATTTGGAGGGCCTAGTCGGATTTGAACCAACGATCAGGGAGTTGCAGTCCCATGCCTTACCACTTGGCTATAGACCCAAATATCTTTTTCGCATAATCATTATAACAAAAAAATTTTTCTTTTACAATATTATATTCAAAAAAACGAGATTTAATTCTCGCTTTTTTTAACTTCACATACCATATCTGGTTTCATTTTAAGTAAATACTCAGATAAATTTGTTTCAACTTCTACTAAACTTCTTGGATCTAAGTTAGATAATTGAACAACTTCTTTAACTGTATCAATATCTACTCTACCAAATATCCAACCTCTATAGACCTGGAAATCATTAAATAAATCTGGAGTTATTGAATTAATTCTATATCCTGGTAATACTCTTTTTTGTGCGATTAATATTCTTTTATTTGTAAATGCTATTACACATGTTGAGAATATATCAAAAACATTTGGATTTTTTTGTGCTGGAAATACATAAAATATTTCTTCACCTTCATTTAAATGTTTATCTAAAATTTTAACATGTTGATTTAATCTAAATGCTATCGTTAAAGGATATTTTTTTAAAAATTCACTTACTCTATTATATGTTTCTGTTCTTACCATATTATCACCTACTCTATATTCAAATTTTTCTTTAAAAATTCTTCTACATCTTTACTATCTTTTTCACCAACAAAGCTATCAATAACCTCATTATTTTTTACTGCCATTACTAGTGGAATTGAATTATTATTTTTTAAGAATTCATTAATACTATAATATTCATTATTTTCTTCATCAGTCATTGTAGATAACTCTAAGTAATAAACTGTTACATTTAAATCTTTTACTACACTATTAATAACGGGTTTTATTGCAGTACAATGTGGACATGTTAAACTACCAACAAATATGATTTTTGTATCATTACTAGAAAATAACTCTTTCATTCTTGATACATTTATTACTGTTAAATTACTAATTGATTCTTCTGCTTTCTTATTTTCTTCTTCTATCTCTTTTTGACTTTCATCATATGCCTTTTTCATAACAAAAAATGATGTTAAAGCAATTGCTACAGTTATCATTATAACAACTAATATTTTTACACCTTTAGTCATATAATACCTCTTTCTTTTTATTTATTATATAACAAAATCAAATTATTTACAACAAAAGAAAAAGAGATTTATTTAATCTCTAATTTTTCATATTCATCTAATACTTTTATAGTTTCTACCGCTAAATATGCTGCTTTTGGATTATCTTTATTATATTCTTTTAATAATTCTTTAGCATCTTCCATACTAACAAAGAAAGCTCTTAAATCATCTCTTTTTTCAGTTCTTGTTAAATTAAAATACTCTATATCATCTTTTGATGTAAAACCAGTAAAATAATATGTATTAACAAGTCTATTAACAATAGTACCATCACTTGATTCATAATCTCTTAAATAATTTTTTACTAAAACAAATGGAGAAATATCATCAAGCATAATATGTATATTAGTTTCTTCTAATAATTCTCTTTTAACAGCATCAACAGGAGTTTCAGTAACTTCTACTTTACCACCTGGTAAAAAGTATACTCTTTCAAAGTGACTTAAAATAAATTCACCATCATCATTTCTAAGAACTATTCTAGCTTTATCTAATACTTCTGTTATTTCATCATCTTTTAATTTACCTTTGTTGATTACTATTTCTTTCATTATTTTCATCACCCTCCTAAAACATCTAATTTACTAGTTTTATTATATCATTTTATATTATTTCATATACATATTTGATATTTATTTTACGCATTATTTACAAAAAAAGACTTAGTTTAATTTACTAAATCTTTCTTTAATCCTATCTTTACCCATTAATCTTAATAATTCATATAAATCAGGTGTCATAGAACTTGATGTTAATGCTACTCTAATTACAGTAGAAACATCTGCAACATTCCCTTTAAATGCATCTGGATTTTCTTTGTATTCTTTCATATTACCAGCATATCCTAACTTTTCACTTAATTCCTTAATCTTATTAAACCAAGTATCTTTATCATCATTTTCATCATAATATTCATCTATATATGTATTAATTATATTTTTAATTTCTTCTTTATCAGTAATTTTTCCGAAATCATATTTTTCAAAATATTTATCAAATAATTCATCATACATATACCAAATTTGTTTTTTAGCATCTGCATATGTTGCATAATCTTTTCTTGGTTTCTTTTGTTCTCTTTCAATATTAAATATAGATTTTGAATAATCTTCATATTTAACAAGTAAATCATAGAATTCAGTATCAAATTCTTTTGAATAGTTAAGAACTCTATCATATATTTCATCTTTTGTTAACTTACTTAAATAATTTTTTGAAATATTAAATAATTTTGGTAAATCGTATGAAGAACCTCCGCTTGCTCCCATTTTCTTAAAATCAAATTTAAAATCTTCTATTTTTGCATCTTTATTACAATCATACCATGCTTCAAAATTTGAATTTGTTATAGTTGCAAGATAAAGCATTACGGCTTCTGTTGGTATTCCCTTTTCATGGTAAAATATCAATCCTGCTTCTGGATCTTTTCTTTTACTTATTTTTCTTTTATTACCTGTTTCTTCATCAACTTTCATAAGTGGTGCAATATGAGCAAATTTAGGACATTTAAATCCAAGCATATTAAACATTTGAATATGTTTATTTGTAGATGATACGTATTCATCGCCTCTAATAACATGTGTTGTATGCATTAAATGATCATCTATTACATGTGCAAAATGGTATGTTGGAAGTCCATCATTTTTAATAATTACCTCATCAATATCATTTTCTGGTAATTCAATTTTTCCTTTTATTGCATCATTTAAAATTACAGTTTTATAGAAATTTCCAGGAGATTTCATTCTTATAATAAATTTTTCTCCATTTTTAATTCTTTCTACAGCTTCTTCTTTTGAAATAAATCTATCTTTTGCCCATCTTCCGTAATAACCTATTCTTTGTTTTGATTTTTCTTGCATTTCTCTTATTTTGTCAATTTCCTCTTTAGTTGCAAATGATGGATATGCTAAGTCTTCTTCTATTAACTTTCTAGCATATGCCCAATAAATATCTTTTCTATTACTTTGTTTATATGGACCATATTTTCCTTTTTCTTCTTCATCATTTAACATTCCTTCATCAAATGTAATATCAAAATTTTTTAATATATCTAATATTTTTGACACTCCATTTTCTACAGTTCTTGCAGTATCAGTATCTTCAATTCTTATAAAGAAAACACCATCTGTTTGCTTAGCCATATACTTAGAAATGAAACATTGAAATAAATTTCCCATATGAGGAAGTCCTGTTGGACTAGGTGCATATCTCGTTACTATTGCGCCTTCCTTTAAATCTCTCTCTGGATACATTTCTTCATATTCCTGCCAAGTATGTTTTACTCCTGGTAATAAAAATTCAGCAAATTCTTTATTTGTCATAATAATCAACCCTTTCATTAAATAAAAAAAGCCTATGATTATAAGGACGATTTTCTTCGCGGTACCACCTTACTTCATAGACTTACTATGCTCTCTTTTGCTTTTAACGCTTGCTATGCGGTTTAAACTCCAAAGCTTCTTTCAAATACTCATTATATCTATTTACACCATCCATAGACTCTCTTTAATAACTTATATTTTACTCTTCTTCTTCCTTGTTTCTAAATGTATTTTAACACATTTTATTTTGATTGTAAACATTAAAATTAATACATAAAACTACTTTTAGAATATGAGTCTGCATCCGTTGGAACATTACTTATAAAATCAATTATTTCGTTCGTAAAATCTTCTTTTTTACATATAAACTCTCCATTTGTTGGTGAAAACATATCACTAGTAAGTGGATCAAGTTTTGTTACACCTTTAAGCTTATTAACTTTTTCTATGTTACATGATTTAGGAACAAAATATGATACTCTAATATTATCATTTTCAATAGTTGAATCTATAGAAAGAGCGTGACCCACATCTCTTACCATCATAAGTAAATGATCATCAAAAGAAAGGATATCAACTTCACCAGTATCTAATTCTACAGGATATTTATTAAACAAATCTCTTGATAAATCATTTTCTTTACCAAACAATATTATTGGTTCATCATCTTTATTTATTTTTCTATCTATAACTGGCATAGAATGAAATATTTTTTCATTATTCACTATGTAAAAATGAAATGCATGAAGATAATCATTTATTGTTTTGCATTTTTCAAAAGATTCTACTTCTTTTCTATTAACATTAAAACCAAACAAATCATTTTGAAGTTTTTCTTCTAAACCACTTGTCATTTTTAAAATGCATTCCTCATAAATTCTTGTTAATCTATCATAATCATAATTACTATTTAATAATTTTTCATTATATTCATTAAATGAATTATTAATTACATCTTTTAAATAAGGGCTCATGTTATATGTATCAATAACCCAGAAAAAATAATCCTTAATAGTGTCTAATTCTTTTATTAAATTATCAACATATTTTATCGCACCACTAGTATCATAAGTTTTCTCATTTGGTTTAGTTTTTAAAATTAAATCCTTTATTTTCAAATCTATTTTGAAAAACTTATCTAATTTTTCATAATTTTCATTCATTTTATCACCTTTATTTCTTCAGAAAGTATTGAATATAAGTATGTATTAACATGTCTTTTTGTTTTATTTTCAATATATTTCTTATAACCATTTAATTGCTTTGTATAATTTTCATCAATTATATTTTTTAGTTTGTAGTCAACAATATCTATATGATCGGGATATATAAGCATTAAATCTATTATTCCATGATATTTTTCATTTTTTTCTTCATAAACAAATTCATATTCTTTATATATTTGTGCATTTTTTATATTTTTTAATAAATCATTATCTAAAAACTTAATAATTTTATTCTTTATAAAATTATCCATATTATCAAAATTTGGATTTATAAAATCAGTTACTTCAAGAGCGTAATGCATATCAAGTCCAAATTTTATTGAATCATTTTCTTCTTTTGTAATTAATTTAGTCATCTTTTTAGAAAATGATTTTTCATCTAATTCTTCATTTTCAATTAAGATTTCTTTTATATCAAGTTTCTCATCTGTTTTAGTTATATAATCTAAATAATTTGTCTGTTTTATTTTTTTATAATCTTTAGTTATATCTAGTTTTTCTATATCTATATTAGTTATATAATCATTAAAATTATCAATTACAGATAACATTATATCCTTAAATGACCTATATTTAATTCTATCTTTACTTTTTTTACCTTGATTTAAATCAGTTACTAAAATCATTTTTTCTTTTGCTCTAGTAAGCGCTACATAAAATAATCTGATTTTTTCACTTATTTCTTCTTTTATATAATCTTCTTTTAATAAATATTTATATATTGTATTACTTATTCCTTCATCAAAATATGGTGAAATTATTCCATATTTATTATCAAAAATAAATTTGTCATTTAAATCACTAATATTAAATTTTGAATATAATCCAGAATAATAACAAATATGATATTCAAGTCCCTTAGATTTATGAATAGTCATTATCTTAACGCTACTTTTTTCACCACTATTTCTATTTATTTTGATATCATATCCTTTAGTAGTTAAATCTTTTAAATAATTTATAAAATCATAAATATCCATATTATTATCTATAAAACTAGTAGATGAATTAAGTAAATAATCAAGTATTATTATATTTGAATTGACATTACCTATTTTTGATATATTTTCATATATTTTAAATGTATCAATTATTTCTACTATTAAAGAATTAATATTTACATAATCTAATTTTTCACTTATACTCTTTGCTTTTATATATAAATCATTATCTTTAAATGAGTTATTATTAAATATATCAAATATCTCTTCATCACTCATTTCAAACAAGAAACTTCTCGCAACTGATATAAACATATATTTAAATTCAACATCTAAATTTTTTTCATAAATTTTACTTATTAGTATTAATAAATTTTTAAGTACTTTTAATATAACTTCTTCTATTATAGATTCATCTTTTTCTATAGTAAGTGGAACATTTAAATACTCAAATATTCTTTTATATAAATCAAAGTTACTAGATTTATCCATAAGAATAACGAAATCATTATATTCTGCATTTCTAATAATAAGTTCATCTTTATCAAATATTTTATAATTATTATTTATTTTTTCTTTTATATCATTCGCAATTATAAATGCTTCAATTTCTTCCTTTTTAAATAATCCCTTTGAATCATATTCATAATTATATATTTCAAAATCATTATTTTGATTTAGTTTTCCTTCATTATTATAAGTTAAATTTCCAAATACCATTTCATGTGATTCTTTATAATTTGCGCCACCTATTTCATCATCCATAATAATTCTAAATACATCATTTATATTGTTTAAAACTTCTTCTCTAGATCTAAAATTTTTATTTAAATCTATCTTTATCCCACCATTATTATTTTTATAATTATCATACTTATTTTTAAATATATATGGATTTGCATTTCTAAATCTATATATTGATTGTTTTATATCACCAACCATATATACATTATTATTCGAAATAAGTGAAATAAATTCTTCTTGAACATTATTAGTATCTTGGTATTCATCTATCATTATTTCATTTAAGCTATTTTTTATTTCTTCTCTAGCAAATGGAAATTCTTTTAATATTCTTATTGAAAGAGCTGCTACATCATTAAATTCATACATATTATTTTCAAGTTTATATTTTGTTATTCTATCATTTAAAAGTGTTAATATATCTATTATACATTCTACATATTTTTTAGTAGATAAAATACTTTTATATATTTCATCTGTTGATTCATATATACATATATTTTTAAGCTCTTTTATTCCATCATTTATTTCTTCTTTTAATTCTTTTTCTTCATCTGATAATTTTTGCATTCTTGGCATACTTACTGATAAGTTTATTTTAACATCCCTATAGTTTTCACTATTTAATAGTGGACTTAACGAATCAAGTAATTTAGTATAATTTTTTCCATCCATCAAAAATGATAATTCTTTTACCTTTTCTTCTATTTTTTCCTTCTTTTTAAGAATATTTTTTTTAAATAAATTTATATCATTTCTTATTTTTTCTTCATTAAAGTATTCATTTATATATTTTTCTAAATATTCCTTCTTATCTGTTTTAAGTTCTAGTTTTGAATATATATTTAATAAATAATTTCTTATTTCTTTGTCATCTTTTGTACAAAAAGTACTAATAAATTCTTCAAATTTTTCATTTTTTTCTTCATATAATTCTTCAAATATATTATCTAGTATTTCCTCTTTCTTAATTTGAACAAGTGTAGAATCAGTAATACCAATATTCTTTGGTAAATTAAGTAAATAATGATATTTCTTAAGTACTGATAAGGAATAACTATCAAATGTAGTTATATATGCTGAATCAATTAATTCTAGTTGTGATGAAAGTGATGGCTCTTTCTTTATTTTTTTTCTTATTCTTTCTTTCATTTCTTTTGCTGCAGCTTTAGTAAACGTTAAAATAAGAAGTTCATTTACATTTACTCCTTCTTTTAATTTTCTAAGTACTCTTTCAGATAAAACTGCTGTTTTACCAGAACCTGCCCCAGCAGATACAATTATATTTGTACCATCTTTATTTATCGCATCACTTTGTTCTTTTGTCCAATTTGGCATACTTTTCACCTATCTTTTCGTATATAAAAATAGTACCATAAATGTACTATTTTATCAATTGATTATTAATTAATTTTTTGTTAACTTTTTATAATTTTTCCCTTGTATTATAAGCATTATTACTATATAATTTTATTAGGAACATTTAATGTGAGTGTCGTCCTCCAATCTTTAAAAAGAAAGGAGGTTGATATTGATGAAAATTAAGACTTTTATAATAAAAGTTTTAAAACTCATTGCTATCATTTTATTACTTTCTACATTACTAGTATTAGCAATAAAAAAATAGACACTCATCATCTTTGATTGAGTGTCAACTCATTAATTTAGAGGCGACATTCACTCGACAAATTAAATGCTCCTCTTTTTTATTTTATGAAGTTTCCTTCATCTGTATACATAATATCACATATTTTATTTTTTTTCAACTTAAATCTTTCACTTTAGTATCTATCTTGTCATATGACTAGATTCAAGTATTTCATCAATCATAGCATATTTTATTTTTATTTGATTTCTTTGATTATTTATTTCGGCAATAAAATCTTGAACTTGTTCTTCGGATAAACTCTTGTCACAATTTGAAAGTAACAAAGCTTCTATTTGATCTAATTGACTAGAAATCGCTTGAAAATTATCTGGATCAATCATACCAACTTTATTTATTTCAGTGTTAGTTTTTATCAAACATTCTTGTAATTTTTGATCTACACTCAAATCAACATTTTGTTTTCTTTGCTCATTTATTCCTCGTATTTGGTTTAGTTTATTTATTCCTTCATAATTCCATTCAGTACAGGTTCTATTTAAACCTCCCAAGTTGTTTCGTTCTGAAAATTCTTTACATTTTGATAAAGTTTGAGAAAATATTTTCAAATCTTGTTCATTTTTTGCATTTCTTAGCATAGAATTCATATATGAAGCAATTTTAACACTTGCTTTTGCTTTACTTTCTTGATTCAACATAAGAGGTAAATTATCGATAACGATTTGACTATATTGTTGCATATTTTTGCCTCCTAATAATAGATATTTTGTTCATTAGGATTTAAAATTTCATCCAATAAATCCTTTTGTTCAATTAATGATTTTTTTATTGCATCAATAGTTTGTTCTTTTGACCCACCTGGATTTGCAATAAAAGCTTTTTTACCAAAAAATTCAAAATATAATCTACTATAATATTTATAGTTTTCATCTACATCATCAATTATGCTATCGAATTTTTTATATTTACAACCAATATCATTATTTATAATATCTTTTGGTATTCCTTTTTTGTAAAAAATACATTGTTTTTGTTTATTATTATAAAACTCACAACCTTCGCATTGAAAATTCAATATTTTATATTCATTATCATTATTATAAACAAACTTACCATTTTCCATATTACTTAATCCTCCATTTTTTTATATTATAACATTTTTTAATACAATACATGTACTAACTTTTATATTTCTTTAAAATATACACTTCTAGGTTCTTCACCACTAGTTTCATACGTTTCTACAAACTTATAACCATCACTAACAAAATTATTAATACTATAAATATTATCTGGATGAACTTTAGTAAATATATATCTTTTTCCTATACTTTTACAATACTTATCTAATAATTCAAGCATTTGTTTTTGATATTTATTTCCTACATATTTTGGATTAACCATAATTGGACCACAAGACCCAACTAATTTTTCATCATAATTTAAATTATGTTTTTCTAATGTCTTATTATTTGATGGAATATATAACATAGAACAAACTATTATGTTATTATCATAAAAGTTAAATAGTTTACCCTCATTATTAAGAATATTTTTTAATTCATTTAAAGAAAATTCTCCTAACCACGAAGGTTATTTCATATTACTTTTTACATATTTATAAAACTTTAAATATTCATCTATATTATTATTTTTGCTAATACAATTAAATTCATTTATTTTCATATTATTTAATTTTCTTTTATAACATAATGAAATATACCTGTATCATTTAATATATTTTCTTTTATACTATTTGGAAGTAAATTAAATTCATTTAATTTTGATAGTTCAATCCACTTAAAATGATGATGTATTATGAACCCATTATCATTTTCTATTCTGTTTAGATCAAAATTTTTTAAATCTGCTACTTCATTTAATTCAACTTTATAATAAAAATCTATTTCATGAGTTTTATCTTTATCAAAATTAGTAAAAAAATTCTCAATAATACCCATAAATTTAACTACTTTAAAATCAAGATTTGTCTCTTCTTTTATTTCTCTAATCATACCTTCACTAGATGTTTCACCTAAATTTACATATCCGCCAGGTAAACAATATGATTCTTCTGTTCTATATTTATCTACAAGTAATTTACCATCATGAATAAATACGGCTGAAACTCTAAATTTAAATTTTAAATCATCGGTTTTTATTTTAATATCCATCTACTTTACCTCCTACATTAGGTTTTCATTCATCATTAAATATCTATAGATTTCTCCCCAATTATTAACATTTTTAATATATTCATTTTCTTCTAATTTATCTGATGCGTTATTTTTAAAATATAGTGCATGTATATTATTATTAGAAGCATTAACACAAATCGCGCTATCATCATCTATTATATAATCTACTTTTTCTTCTATAAACTTATCTATCTTTCTATGTTCATTATTATATACTGTAACCATATTTAAATTAACCTTTTCAAATTTTTCTAAAGCAAATTTCATTTCTTCATCACTTCTTGCGGTAACAATTATAATATCAAAATATTTAGTTAATTTTGGAATTACTATTTCTGCACCTGTCATTA
>ULNG01025186.1_pt1 | contig 89367 bp, 91 predicted proteins | sample 1951861 | NCBI WGS metagenome assembly ULNG01 (sample SAMEA4835571, study PRJEB28245) | human gut metagenome | biome: gut microbiome; material: fecal sample | place: Denmark | collected 2008 | reverse complement strand
CTGCGGAGCAACAAGAAATGAAAATGTTGATAAAACAGAGCATTATTTTAATAAAACTGTAATTCCTGCAACATCTGTAAACGAGGGCTATACAATATATGAATGTAATAATTGTCATTATTCGTATATAACCGATTACACAAAAAAGTTTGAAGAACCACAAACTTCTTCAAAAAACAATATTACTACAGCAGCAACCACTAAGCCTTCTATTACAAAAGAGCAAAGAACTTATGAAAGCATAGAGAAAACTTCTTATAAAAAAGTTGCTAATACTAAACCGAAAAATACTTCAATAAAAAAGCTGAAAAAGAGCAAAAAAGCTATTGTTGTAAATTGGAAAAAGGTAAGTGGTATAAAGGGCTATCAGATTCAGTTAGCAACAGATAAGAAGCTTAAGAAAAATGCCAAAACTGTTGTTGTAAAAAAACAAAAAACAACTACAGCAACAATAAAAAAACTAAAATCAAAGAAAAAATATTATGTAAGAATCCGTACATATAAAATTACAAATAATAAAAAAGTATATTCTTCTTGGTCTAAAGTTAAATCAGTAGTGACAAAGTAAAGTTTATAATACAAAAATATTTTTTAAAATACTTGAAAAAATAAATATTTTATGCTACAATGAATATACTAATAAGAGGTGGTTAATGCTACCTGAAAAAGCGGTGTTCCCCACCATTAAGAGGGAGTCGAAAAAGCGGTGTTCCCCACCATTAAGAGGGAGTCGAAAAAGATGAGGACTTTCTATTTGATAGATTGTCCTCTTTATTATTTTATAGAAGGAGTAATTGATATGCCACATACATATAATTTAGTAACAGTAAATAGTAGATATTGCGATTATTTAAGACAGTATGATTATAGAGTTAGTTATAATGCAAATGAAAAAGAACTAAGACCTTTTGTTGGAGTATTATTTGAAATAGAAGACATAAAATATTTTGCACCATTGTCTTCTCCAAAACAAAAACATTTAAAAATGAAAAATAATATTGACTTTTATAAAATAGATGGTGGTAAATTAGGGGCAATAAATTTTAATAATATGATTCCGATTCCTGAAAAAGAATATACTTATGTAGATACTAATGCAATAAGTCTGACTACTACAGAAAAACAATATAAAGAATTATTGAAAGATCAATTAAGGTGGCTTAATAGATACGGTCAAGCATTAAGGGAAAAAGCCCAAACACTATATAATAAAAGAATAAATCAGGAACTACCAACAAAAGTTGCAAATAGGTGTTGTGATTTTTCTTTGTTAGAGGAAAAATATAAGGATTTTATTCAAATTCAAATACAAAATGAAGAAATAGAAATTGAAAACAAAAGAATACAGGAATTATTACCAAAATTAAGTTATATAAAGGATATTAGCGATTTATATTACATATATGAACGCCTTAACAATCAAGATAATTTTGAAAATGTTGTAAGATTGTTAGATACTCCAGAAGACAGTAAGAATATTTCTGAGATGTCAAAAGATGAAATAAATGATGTATTGTCACGGAATCTAACAAATGATGAAGTTACTAAAGAAGATATAAATTAACAGTTGGCAATTTTGCCAAAATATAAAAACTATGACAAGCTGAAATATGCTTGTCTTTTTTTTACTTGACATTGTAATGGTAATTAGTTAATATAGTATTTAGAAAAAAAGTAAATGAAGCCAAAATAAACATTAAGTGGCTTCTTTTTTTATATTTATGAAAGGGTTGATGTTATGGCAAGTCAAGAAACAAGACAAATGGAATATGAGCATAAAAAAAGAGAATATGCAGACTACCTAAGAAGTAAAGCACAAGAAGTGGATCAACAGTCTTCTATTACTCAGGTACTTAATTATTATGGAATATCATTTAATAATAGCAGACAATGTTTGTGTCCTTTTCATCAGGATTCAAAACCGTCTATGTCTGCCGAAAGAAATGATAAGTATGTGCATTGCTTTGTTGATAATCAAACTTGGTACACAATCAATTTCATTAAAGATTACGAAGCTAAAAACAATGGTAGAACATTAGGTCTTTATGATAGAATCCAAAAGGCGATAGATATTCAGGGGTTGAATATCGAAGTATTATCATTCAGAGAATACTTTAGTCTGGGTGAAAAAAAGATAAGTAGAGAAGAGGCAAGAAGTACAAGACTGAAAAATATAATGCAAGATGCAGCAAATGCAGCGAAAACTTCTTTACTATCAAATGATACATTTGCAATTCAGAGCAGGAAATATTTAAAATCAAGAAAATTGTCAGAAGCAACAATTAGAAATTTTAACATTGGTGTTGAATATAATAACAGAATGATTCGTTATTTAACAAATGAGAAAAGATATGCTACAGAGCAACTCGTTGATGATGGATTATTGAAACTTGATGTGAATACAGGTGAGGTAAGAAATACCTTTAGAAATCGTGTACTTGTTCCGATATGTGATGAGTATGGAAGAGTGGTAGGCTTTGGCGGTAGAGTTCTGGATGATAGAAAGCCAAAATACTTGAATACAAGTGAAAATGAGATATTTCATAAAAGCGATATACTTTTTAATTATCATCAAGCTAAAACTTTTGCTAAAAATAATGAGCTGGTAATTGTAGAGGGATATTTTGATGTTATATCTGCCTATGAAATGGGAATGAAGAATGTTACAGCTTTAATGGGTGTTGCATTATCAGAAAAGCATATTGAACTTATAAAAAAACTCAATTGTGATGTTGTTATATGTCTTGATAATCCCAGCATTGATAAAGCTGGTAAGAATGCCATGGTGAAAATAGTTCCGCAGCTTTTAGAACAAGGAATAAATGTAAGTGTTTATGATACTGGAAGGCTCGGAACAAAATTAAAAGACTTTGGGGATTTTAACGAAAACGGTAAAACAAAAGAAGATGTATTTGCAACCAAAATTACAGGTTTTGAATTTTTGATGAAATACCATTATTTTGATGGCAAGGATTTAAGCGTTGAAAATGTTGCTAATAATTACAAACGCATTAAACAAGATGGGCTTATAAAGAATTCGTTGGATGAACTGAAATATAAAGAATATGTGCTTACTAATTCATCTATTGCAAGAGAGGATTACGAGAGTATTATTCATCCACAGGAAGTCAAGATTGAAATTACGGATGATCGAATCGAAAAAGCAATGAGGATGAGGTTTGTACGGCTTATTAAGAAAGAAATACTTAGTATTGCTACGGCAAACAATAATAAGGAGCTTGTGAATTTCATTCAAAAAGGCAATTTAGCTGATGCGGATATATTAGAAGGGATGAACAACGAGAAATATTGTAGTGAGGATGGAAGAAATTTAGATGTTGAAGCATTTATAAACGAATATGTTATAAACTTAGAATCATATAAAAAAAACTTGATTCAAGAGGAAAATAGCTTATTAAATAAATTTAAAGAAATGCTCGATAATGTATGGACTTATGATGAGCTGAAAACGCCAATTAAAGTGTATCTAACAGAATCACAAAAAGAGCAAGTGCTGAAACAATACGAGCAATCCTTCCCAGAAAAAGAAGCAAGAAAAGAGTTTGAGGATTATCCAGAGCTATATACTAAACTCTTTATTGCAAACGAAAAGGATGATTATGATAGAGTGGCTAAGCCTATGTCCAGCGTTCTCAGAGAAAGATGGAAAATGGAACAATTTAATTTAGGATATATGGCTCTTGTTCCATATAATGACTGCTTTTCTGATAGTATTACAACTGAGGAAAAAAAGAAAATTAGTCCAGAATACATTGCTCTTACAAAAGTTAAAGATATAGAAAGTAAGAACTATGGTAAACCAGTATATTATTTTAAATCGTTAGTTGTCTTTAACAATTATAATGGTGCAGAGAAAATAACTCTCACAAAGGAAAATTTTATTGAGCCACCTAATATCAAACAGGAAAAAAACAAACAGGTGGAAAAGACAACTGTTATTGAAAAAAATAATAAACAATCGCAAAGCATTTCAATAAATATTCCTTTGGTAAAGAATGAGTTTTTAAAAACAGGCAAAGGAATATATATTCTGACACCAAATGACAAGCAACAAGCGATATTTTTAGAAAACGGTCACTTTAAATTTGGTGAGAATGCTATTGAATACAATGTAAATCATAAAAATACAATTAGTTTATATAAACTTAGCATTGCTGGAGATTTTCAGACAAGAGAATTTGCTAAAAGGCTTGAAAGAAACGAATTCCTGAAAACTTATAGAGGAATGTATTACAATAAACAGACTTTAGAACTGACTAATGAAGAAAGGAGTGCTTAAATATGGCAGAGGTACAAATAAAACAAGACTTCGATTCTTATTCAAGGAATTTACAGCATACACTTGAAGCGTTATTAAGAATAATAATGAGGTTTGTTCCACCAAGAGTTAAAGCAGCACTTAATTCCTTTTACAAGAATCACCTTGAAGGAATAAGAGCTGTTCAGAATGATGGACCGACTAAAGAACTTGAAAAAATAACGAACCTATCTTATGAAGAAATGGTTGAAACAATGGCAAAATGCCAAAAAGATGATGTTGCCGTTATTGCATCAGAATTCAAAAAAGGTTATCAGAAGGACGAAAACGGCAACTATATTGTTGATGATGAATTAGGCAATAAAAAATCTGTTAGTAAGATGAAAAGTATTACAAAGGCTAACAGGAAAATACAATCATATACTAAGTTTCAGTCAAAATATAACATATTAAATGGATTTACTAATAGAAAAATTAGTAAATGGAACGAAGTGTATGACAAAGCAATCAATAGACACGAAGGTGCAAGATATAACCTTATTTTTAATAAGCGACAAGTAGGCTATATGGCGGACAGAATTGCCGATATTAAAAGCAAGAGAATTGGTATTACTAAAGAAGAGTTTTACAATGAACACCCAGAAGCTAAGGAAGCTGTTGAAAAAGCTATTGAAAAAGGCTTAGATCTAAACACAGAAGAATTAGGCGAGTGGGCTAAAGAGTTTGTAAATGAAGGAAATACCGATATATCCAACTTTAAAGATGATTATTTGATTCATACGGTAACAATGGAAGAATACACAAATATATATAAAGACTTAGATAATAATATTATTCCTTATGGTGTTGAATTAAACAAAAGCATTGATGGCAAGACAGATACGGTAAGAGTTTATATTCATTCAGAAGACCTTGAACAGTACCAAAAAGCAGGGCATCTTGATAAAGGTGTGCTGCAATCTTATGGGAAGAGAGATAACAAAACCAAAATATATAATGTTACCAGAAAAGAGGAAAAAGAAACAAAAGATATTATATTACCTCGTTCATCAATGGAACATTATATTTCTATGTTCAAAGGCAAAGATTTTGTTATAAATCTTAATGGAAACAATGAAAAGAACTTTGTAGCAAGAATGACATTAGATGAAGCAAAAGAGGTGTTGGCTTATCAAAAAAAAAGAAATCCAGTCCAAGAAAAGTTAGACGAAATTCGCCGTGAGAAAGAATTGGATGAGCTTGAAAATAAAATCAATGAAATTGAACAGGCAGAAAAATCTCAAAGCGGCGAGGAGATTAGCAAAACTGTTCAAGCTAATAACATTGAGAAAGTTCCAGCTAAAATCGAATATGATTCTTTATCAAGAGAGATAAAAGACAACCTAAAAGAAGTATATAAATTCGATAATGATAGTGAAGCAAAAGATTATTTTGATAATAATTGTCAGATTGAATTAGGTACAGACAAAAATGATAGGCGTTTAGGTGTAATTGTTACTGAAAAGAGTGCTGATGAAGAGTCAAAGTATTTTATTTATTCTAATGAACAAGAAAAAAGAATACTTCTTCCTGAAACAAAAGAAAATAGCGAAGAAAAGCTAGTTGATAACAAAAACGATTCTACTGATGTATCTGATACAATCGAGGACAAAGATATGGAAATGGATATTGATGCAGATTAGGGAAGGGATGTGAGTAGATGCAAATAAAGAGAGAAAAGAAAAGCTCGATTTTAATACCTATAATTATTTTTGCTATTGTATTTTATATAGCAATTAGAATAATGACACAAGTAGAGTTAAATGGTGGACGGTTTGAACTTGAAGTAATCAATAATGTTTTAGACACGATATATAAGATAAATACACCGTTATCATTGACTCAAAAAAACTTAGGCATATCGGGTGTAGCTGCACTTTTTGCATTGATGGTATATGAAACATATAGAACTTCATACAAGAAAAATATTCAAGAAAATACATACGGTTCTGCTGAATGGCAGTCACCGTCTACTCTAAAAAATAAAAAGGAAAAAAATATCGAAGATAATATTATTCTTACTTCAACAGAACAAATAAGCAAGAATATGAAGGTAAGTCATTTGAATAGACATATCTGCATAACAGGAAGACCGGGAACAGGTAAGTCTAAATTTTTCCTTGAGCCTAATATATTAAATGCTACAGGTTCATTTATTGCAACAGACCCTAAAGGAGAACTGCTGCGTGATTGCGGATATGCTTTAAAACAAAAAGGTTATGATATTCGTGTACTTGACCTTGAACACAAAGAAAAATCGAATCATTATAATCCGTTTTTATATATTCGTAAAGTATATAAAACAATATCAGATGATGATATTGAAAAAATAGGAGATAGCCCTGCACAAGAGTCACATTTAAAAGAAGATGATGTAATGATTCTTATAAATGTAATAATGGCAAATACAAAGTCAGAGCAGATACAAAACCAGACAGGAGATCCATTCTGGGAAAAGGCGGAGATTTTGTTTTTACAAGCAATATTTTATTATATACTTGAAGAATATAAGGATGAACCATTACAACAAAACTTCAAAACGGTTATGCGATTATTAAGATTGGCTGTGCCTAATCAAAAAGGCGAATCAATGCTTGATATGTTATTTAATAGATTTGAAGATGAATACGGTTCAGAACACATTGCAGTAAAGCAATGGAAGCATTTTAAAGTTGCATCAGCTTCACAAAAAATGATGAGTACAATCGTAATGACAGCTACAGCAAGACTTGGCTGCTTCAATATCAAGGAAATCGAAGATCTTGTTTCAACAGATAATATGGAACTTGACCGTATTGGTATGCCTATTGATGAAGAGGAATTGAAAATTGTTAATAGTAGAACACCGAAAAAGAGCAAGAATGGTAAAGTTGCATATTTCATAAGAACCAAACCATCTGATAATACATTTAATTTTATTGCTACAATAATGTACACTCAAATATTTCAGATTATAGATGATAATGCCGAAAGATGCGGAGGAGTATTAGCAACACCGTTTGATATGTATATGGACGAATTTGCACAACTTGGTGAAATCCCGCTATTTGTTGAAGAACTTGCCTATGTTCGTGGACTTAATTGTGGTATTGCGATATTTCTTCAATCATTATCGCAGTTAAAAAAATATTATGAAAAAACTTGGGAAACAATCTTAGACTGTTGTGATATAACAATGCTTCTTGGTAGTAATTCAAAGGAAACATTGGAATATTTTGTGACCTTACTTGGCAAAAAGACTTGGTACAAAAAGAGTTCGGGAAGGACATTCTCTCGGCAGGGGAGCAGCTCACATAACTGGGATGTTGTTGGGCGTGAACTTGCAACAATCGAAGAACTCAAAAATCTCGGTTTTGGTAACTGCGTATTATTTATTACTAACATCGGAGCTTTTTATAGTAAACTTTACGATATAAAAAAGCATCCATATTATCCATTGATGTATGATTCTTGGAATCCTAAACAAAAGCAATATTATTATTCACATAACGGCAACAAGGAAGAGGATACCAATAGTGTTGTTGGAATTATGAAAGAGTTAGGTTTTGAAAATTGCGAGGAAATTCCTTCACCAGAAATCGAAGAACTAACAGATGAAGAATTAAAAAATATTGATGTTATGGATGATATGGCAATGTTAAGTGACTTGGTATCAAGTAAAAAAGCATAGAAAGAAGGGTATAAAATGAATAAATGTAAAAAAATATTAAGTGCAATATTATCAATAATAATGATATTTACTTGCATTCCTGTAACCGTATTCGCAACAGAATGTAATGGTGAAGATTATCACAATTGTGTTATAAAAGACCATAAAGCCGTATGTACTGTGTGTGGCAAAGAAAAAGCATATAATAGCTATAATATTGATAATTTGGATAAACAATATACTCTTTCAGGAGATGAAATTTCATTTTATGATAGCAACTATCAAATGAACAAAAGCCGTTATAATTGTATTAAAATAAAAATCAACAAAAGCAATACACCTGTCTATTTTTATAACAAAACTGAAAGATTGTTTAACTCGGCTAATTACAGTCCATTAAAATTAAGAATTCTTGATGATAAGGTTATTCCACAAGATAAAATTGACTATTATTTCTTGTTAAAAACAAATTCAGATTATGATATGTTAAAATCATTAAGAAATATTTATGGTGATGACAGTACATTTAATCAGTATATTTACGACAATAGTAAAAAAATCAAGTTCAATGATGTAAGTATATTTAATGACTATGAGCCAATATATTTGAATAAAGGTACATATTACTTAATTATTGGCGATAATTTTGGTATGACAAGCGAAATTGCAATATCAAACGAACCGATTTTTAAATGTAAATCTAACCTCAGTTTTGACAATCCTGATGATTATCAAAAGATGTTTAACGAAATATGTGAAAGTCTTTCGGATGAAGTTTCTTCTGAACAATATAAAGAAGCTTTTAAAGATTTGACTACATATAAAAATTCGCATAAATTTGTTTATTATAAGGCTGAAAAGTTAGTTGATAATGTAACTAACTATCAATTTTATGGTGGATCAGGATTGTATAACAAAAAAGTAACGCATAGTGATGAGGGTGTAATTGTTTCGATGATATGTGAATATTGTGGAGAAATTATACACGGTATTTATGGAAATGATGCTTATAATAATGCTGAAAACTTTGGTGTCATATTCAATAAACCTAATGTAACAGTATCTTCTGATGAACTTCCAACAGAAATTGCTAATAATCAACATAATTATTCGTATTCATACAAAGAACCGACTTGTTTAAATGATGGGTATAAAAAATGGCAATGTAAAGATAGTATTCAACCAAATTATGTTTTTATAAATGGTTCGGGGCAAAATTCATTTATCTTTGATTATTGTAAATTCAAAGATGATACGCCAGTAGATTTAACCACTCTTACTTTTGAAGAATGTGTATATTGGTACAATGAATATTATAAAGAAAAAGGAAGAGATTTTGTTACGGATTATCCACTCGTAAAATCAATTTCAGGTATTTTACTTAATTCTACAGATGACAAATTTCCAATTGAAGCATTTTATAAATTCTTATTAAATCACAATCCAAGTGAACCACAGTATTGTGATGCAGAATTAACAACGGAATTACCATCATTATCAGGAAAAAAATATCAACATAACTTTACTTATACATACGCACCTAATTATGACGATACACACTACAAATACGGTACTTGTAAGAATGAGGGATGTTATTCATATTTAACGGAAAAAGATCTCTATCGACTTTCTGAGGACGATTTAGCTAATCTTAAACTTGATTATTATGGATATAGTAAAAATGATAATGAAAAATGGTATAAAAATGATGAAAACGGAAAGCAAATATTAGTTGATAAGGCAAGTGACGAATTTATATTAGACAAAGAAGGAAACAAAATTAGTATTCCTACAATAACAGAGGGAAATGAAGAATGTACTTATGATGATAAATGTACCTGCATCTATTGTGGTGCTATACATCACAAAGTTATTATCAGCAAAATATCAGATTATGTTGAACCTACAACTACATCCGAAGGCTCTTATATTGTAACAGACTTTTGCAAAAAATGTGGTACAATTATCAATGTTAAAAAGGTTATCCTTCCAAGATTGCCTGAACAACAGCAAGAGCCTGTTTTACCTGTTACGCCCGAAGAACCTTCCACTGATATTTCTATTCCTACGGAACAGACCAACACAAATACAAGTATTCCTGATGAACAAAAGAAAATAGAAGTTGTCAATACAGGTGATAATTTGTCCATTGTCAGATCAACTGAAAAGGCAATATTACTATTTGCGTTAGTTGGTTTATTAAGTATCGTTTTAAAAAGCAAAAAAAATAGAAAATATAAAAATTAAAGAAGATATGGTAATTTCAAATAATTTATTATTTTGTATGGGGGTGATAAAGTGAAGAAAAAAATATTAAAAAGTGTATGGATTATAATGTTTGTAGCTGTGGTAGGTGCTTTAGTTTATGAAATTATTATGATACATAACTCTTATCAGCAATATAAAGAGGTTGATGACACAAATAATGAAATTATAAGTACATATACAAAAAGTACCTCAGAATCGCCGACAGACGATTTTTCAGTAGATTGGGAAAAACTGCTAAGCGTTAATAAAGATATTATTGCGTGGATCAGGATTCCAGATACAAACATAAATTATCTTGTAGTTCAAGGAAAAAGCAATAGTCAATATTTAAGAAAGAACATATATGGGAATTATTCTTTTGGTGGCTGCTTATTTGTTGACAGTTCTACACAAAATTCATTTGAAAATATGAATACTATTATTTATGGACATAATCTTATGAATGGGGCAATGTTTTCAGGACTAAAAAAATTTAGCAACAATGAATATGCTGATAACCACAGAGAAATATACATTTATTTACCTAACGGAATTACAAGAACATATAAAGTATTTGCTTTTTATAAAATAAAGGCAAATGATTATAGAGTATATGATCCAAATGTTGAAGACTTGTCGGAATATTATCAAATTATTACTGAGAATAATCAATTATCTTTAGATGATAACATTGACAATGATAATCCAGTTTTAACATTATCAACCTGTACAAACCATAAGGAAGACGAAAGATACATATTACAAGCATATTTAGACTTTTAAATACTCGTAATATCGTCTGTGCGACAATATGACAAGACTTAATAAATAAGTAATGAAGTTAGTCAAGACAAGTTAAAAACAGCAAATAAAGCGACACAGAGGGCAAACAATTGTATTAGTTGTTTGTCCTTTTCTATTGTTAATAATTATAATTATTAACAATTTGTAAATTATATATTATTATTATTGATTTATTATATTATATAGTTAATATAGTATTATAGGCATTTAATATAAAGTAAATAGCGAGCTAAAAGGCTTGCTATTTTGCGTACGAAAGAAGGTGAGAAAAGTGCTAAAAAAGTTATTAAGAGAGATTGACAGATTAGAGCAATCTAAAACCAAAAAAGTTGAACAAATAAAGATGCTGCAAGATGAAGTAAATAAGATTGATGAAGAACTTAAACCTTATTATACTTTAAAAAAGCAGTATGACAAGTTAGAGTCAACAGCAAACCAATTATTTGAAAATAACTGATGTTATTTGGAAAGGATTAAGGCTATGGCAAATCTAAAAGATGTTCAAGATATTATGAAATATATAGAAGAAATAACTTCTAAATTGCAATATTCGTCATTTGAAGTTGCACTTTTGATAGCCGAAATAAGTGAGCTTACACATCAAGAAATCACATCAGAGTTAGTGGAAAAGGTGCAAGAATTATCTGATTCTTATGACAGCCTATTTAATGAAGCGTTGAATGAGGATTTAGATGAGATATTTAGAAAAAGCGAAAAGCAGGCTATTAAGATAACATCTGTAGAAGAACTGCAGAAGTATATTGAAGGCAAAGGCTGGGTAATAAGTGATTGCTCATTTAACGAAGATATTGACTGGGAAATATCAAAACATTCTCCAGCTGGTGAAGACTTTTGCTTTAACATTCAATGCAGTAATGCGGTTGAAGATGCTATAAATGCTATTGCAGAATACACTAATTCGTTTGATGAAGAGGAACATATCAAAATGTGGCTTAATGCTAAAGATATAGATAATAACCGATTGAATGTACCTTCAATAACGGAATTGGTAGAAGATGCAAAAAATATCAAACAAATGCTTACGGAACTTTCAGAAGGACTGGAGTCTGAACCAGAACTTGACAAGGAAGACTTTGAACCTGATATTTGTGATGGATATTAAATAAAAGGAAGTGAGAACAATGAGTGAAAAAATGAGCAATAAAGATATTGAATTATTGCATTTTTACCAAAAGAAAAAAAGAAACAAAAAAATAATAATTGCTGTAATTCTTTTTATAGCACTATTAGTCTGCTCAATGTATATATGTTATTGTTTGCAACAAGCTAACTGGGATGTAAAATCTTCAAAAGTTGCAATAGAGTATGGCGAGAATTATCAACCAGCTTTAGATAACTTAGTTGATTTAAAGAAATATTCATTTATAACACCTGAAAATACTCAAATAAGCAGTAATGTTAAAAACGAGGAAAATAAAGAATATACAGCAATTGGAGAGTATCAAGTTAAATTGATACACAAAGGAACAATTAAGATATTCGGAATTACAAAGAACTATGAAGACGAAAAAGATGTTGCTGTTGTTGTAAAAGATACTACTGCACCAACTATTGAACCACCAGAAGTAATTGAAATGTTAGTTGGCGAACCTCTTGATATGAGTAAATATGTATATTTATTTAAAGTTACTGATTTATCTAAAACAAAAGAGTTGCAGCTCAATGCGGATGATGTAAATAATAATTTAGTTGGAAATTATACAATTGAGGCAACTGTTGAAGACATATACGGCAACAAACAAACTTGCAAAGTTTCTTGTTCTGTTATCGAAGATCCGTATGGTGATATTGTTCCTGTATCTACTACAGAACCTACAACAGTTCAGACAACACAAGCAACAACAACTACTACTACTCAACCAGAAACAACTAAGAAGGTGACAACAACTGCAAAAAAGCAGACGGTCACAACTTCCAAAAAGGTAAAAAAAAAGAAATCCAGTTCTTCATCATATAAAAGTAAGGACTTCTTGTTTGAAGATGGATACACAATGGCAAATGTATCAGATGTGGCTACAGATTATTTAAGAAAAAGCGGAAAAGCTGGAGAGTGTGTACCACTTAAAGATGCAGATGGAATATATATTGGAATGAGGGTGATTATTTATGATTAAAAGATTTGAAAACATATTTCTTGATAATACCAGCAATGAAAAAATCGAAGATGACGAAGGTCAATGCGGCACTCTTAGAGTAAATGATGATTATACTCTTGCAATTTATTCATATAAGGATAAAAGCGGAATAGACCAAGAACTCCGAATTCCTATTATAAGTTATATAGGAGATTTTGAGAATCCAGCTTGTGACGAAATGTGGATCAGAGATGCAAGTAATTATTCTGATTATACTTTCGTAAGGGATTATGTAGAATTAAAAGAATAAATAAAAAGAGGTGATATATGTGAGATTATTTGTTGATATGGATGGCACACTTGCAAAGTGGAATGAAGTACAATATGAAGAACAACTACTTGAAAAAGGTTATTATAGGAACTTGCTGCCGAATCAAAAAGTAGTTGATGAAGTGAACAGCATTATTGCTAAAGGATATGATGTTTATGTGTTATCCTGTGTATTACCAGAAAGCCAATATGCTAAAAATGAAAAAGTAGAGTGGCTAAAAGAATATTTACCACAATTAAAAACAGAAAAACAAATATTTGTGCCATACGGAAGAAATAAAGCTGAATATTTAAAAGAAAATTATTCCCCAATTACAAATCAAGATTACTTGCTTGATGACTATACCAAAAATCTTATCGAGTGGAAAGAGTATGGTGGCATTGGAATTAAATATTTTAATGGTATAAATCATACACACGCTACTTGGAAAGGGGTAATTGTAGCAGATAATGTTAATATTGACACTCCATATAAAAAGATAAGCTCCTTGAATCTAATTATTAGTGAATATTCATTGGTTGATAAGGCATTAAAACTTATTGACACATACATAAAAAAAGAATTCGAGGAAAAGAATTATTATAATGACCTATCTCATATAGGACTGGCATACACGGAAACAGAAGATGGTAAACATACAATCGAGGTATTTTGTAATCTTGAAAAATATAAGATTATTCAATTATTTGATGGTGTTCAGGTTGCAGAAAGAGCCTACGACAGTCTTTCTAAACTTATTGACAATGAACTTTACAGCTTATCTTTTGATGACCTTGTTTATTTATATGATGAAGAGGGCTTTATCGAAAAAGTAAATATGGTTAATTCGCAGAGCGAAGAATCAAAAGAAATTGATAACGAACCAGAATATGAAATGTAAGGAGAAAAATATGGATAGAGAATATGACTATGTAACATTTCTTATTAAGCATAAGGAACTGTTCACTTTTGATAAAGAACAAAAAATATTTTATGATAAAAATTATGAGTTAGCAATTGGAAAAAAAGCTGAATTGATTGAAGCACTTAGAAAATTTGGTAAAGATATTTTTGAAAAAGAAGATGAAGCTGAATTTTCTAAGTATAGAAATAATGAATATATTGTTGCAGACCTTAATAATGGGATGGGGATGCAGCTTCTTTCTTTTGAAGAATTCCTAAACAAGTACAGATATAAGGAAATGTACGGAAAAGAAAGGCAATTACGGCAAGATGATAAATTTATTGCTGGCTCAATTGAGAGCGGTTATGACAATTATTTGTCTGTAGAAGAAGCAGCAGACGAAGTTGAAAAAGAAGAAATCGAATATTAAGAGGTGAAAGTATATGAAAAAACAATTTGAAGACTTCCAAAAAATGAAGATTAAGGAAGCGTGCAAGGCAATCGAAGATATGACTTTTTCATTCATCAATCCAACAACAAAAGAACCTACCTTTGTTCCTGCTAAGCACTATGAAAATATATTAAATAAAACAGTTGAACAATTTATAGACCAAAATTTACAAGTGGAGATGCTCAACAATGTTTATAAACAATTAAAGTTTTTGCAAGATGAATATGGCAAGGACTTTATGCGTTCACTTATTTGTCTTGACTTAGGAATAAAACCATCTGATATGTCATTACAACAAAGCATTGCTCTACAGGCTACTTATAACGACATTGAACAAAGTAAAGAATCAAATAAGAAAAATTATCATTATTTGGCTGAGGATATTGTCAATAAATATCAAGAAGCATTGAATGATAAAGAATTGCAAAGGCAATATTTAAGCGGCGAAAATGAATACACACAAGAAAAAGAAGAGCGTGATGAACCAGACATATTTGGCGATTATTAAGAGGTGGTGAGTTAGTTGAAATATAAAGTTGAGATAAAAGAAACTCTTGTAAGAGAAGTTGAAATCGAAGCTGAATCAAAAGCTGATGCAGAACAGAAAATAGAAGACAAATGGAAAAATGAAGAAATTGTATTAAGTGCTGATGATTTTTCATTTGTTAATTATACTGCAAGTCCTGTTATTCAAAAAGTAAAATATACACTTTATCAATTAAAAAATACAGAAGAGAATCACTACATACGATTTATGGGATTGTCCTCTGCAATAAGCTCACAAATAAACTTGAATAATTACGATAAAGTCTATGATGGTGAATACTCTATATATGAACAGTTTAATGCAAACACAATTTGTGAGAGTTTATTTGAAAAATTCAACATAGACTTACCAGAAGATTTTAGAGGTCATTCACTTAGCGTTAGTGATGTTATTGTTTTAGAAAACAATGGCGAGAATAAGGCATATTATTGTGATTCAATAGGCTTTAAAGAAATAGAAAATTTTTTGAAAGAACCTGATAAACAACAGGGGAATTCTATTGATGAAATAAATAATGATGAGCCTGATATATGTGATGAATATTAAATAAATTAGGTGGTGAAAAATATGGCACAAATACAAGACTTCGGCAACAAAATAGGTGGAGCAAGAAAAGATTTATGGAAGACTCGAGGTTTAATTCTTTCTGACTTAGAGTTAATGAATGAAGCTGAACGGAACAATAACATAAAGAAAGATAATGTTTGGATCAAACCGAATTATCAAGAAATGTATGATAAAGGAATTTCAAGACGAATCATTTATTTCATAAAAACAATTAGAGATGCAATTCCAACTAAACCATATTTACCAACACAAGAGTATCAAAATGGATATATAGAGTTTGTGTCTGATATAAGAGATAAAACAATGAATATATCTACAGAAGATGAAATTTATAATTATTTTAAAGATGTATTGTTAAATAATTATGTTGAAGGTTCAAACTCATACTACTATACTCCAAAAGAAAACACATACCGTTGCCTTAATAACAAGTTATTTAAAGCAGCACAAGTAAGAAATTTTCAAAGCATTGATAGGGAAATTGAAAAGAAACAATTTCTTTATTCTGATGAAGAAAAAATACTCTCATTATTTGAATTTTTTAAATATGATGATAATGTTACATTTACTAAGAGCTATGATGGAAGAGATGTTATAGAGATAAATCGAGGATATGGAAAATCTTATGTTTATCCAAATAATCCTGACGAATTAAATATAGATTCTTGGATACCAAATACATATTTTGCAGTACAAGCTCATAGGGTTATTTCAGTCAAAAATTGTGAAAGTTTAGATGCTGCAAAACAATTCATTATAAAACAAGAACAAGAGAAAGAAAAGCAAGAACCAGAAAAAAATAAATCAGAAAGAAAAACAAAATTTACACCAATACAGTTAAGGCATATTCAAAGAGTAGGGGATGAATATAGAAATTCTCATCAGATTACAGGTGATGATATGCTTAATGTCTTTGGATTTTATGGCGGCGAATTTGGTAATTGGCTTAACGAAAATGATAGGCAAGCTAATCTAAATTATTCATACGAAGCCTTTGCCGATTTAGCTAAAGCCCTTAATATATCTAATGAAGATATTACTTTTAAAGGTAGATTGTCTATTGCGTATGGTGCAAGAGGAGCTTCAAAAGCTGCTGCACATTATGAACCAGAACGCAAAGTAATCAATCTTACTAAAATGAAAGGTGCTGGCTCATTAGGACACGAATGGGCGCACGCCTTAGACCATTATCTTTGTAGTGCAATAAACAATAGAGAAGGTTTTATTACTGAAACAAATAACGAAATAATTAAACCAATAGTAAGCGCAATGAAATATAAAATATTGTCTAAAGAAGATGCAAAAGAGATATTACAAAAAGAGTATGACAGTTACAAAAAAGATGTAGTTAATTATGCAAAATATGTAATGGGATATTCCAAATGTAATGATGAGCAAAAGAAAGTATTAGATAATATTATTGAGGAATACACAAAACAAGAAGTATCTTGGGATGAATACTTATCATACAAAAAAGGAAATTCTAAAAATGAGATAATAGAAAAGATGTCCGCAGTTAGAAAAGAAATGTATGGTAGAGGATTGCTGTCAAATGAGAAAAATAATCTTATCCAACAACAATATTATTTGTCAGAAAGATATGTTGTTATAGGTACAAAAGAATTGAGAGTTGAAACGGACTTTTATCGTGATTCTAAAGCTTTTGATAATACATATAGCAAAACTGATAAAAGATATTGGTCGAGTAATATCGAAATGTTTGCGAGAGCATTTCAATGTTATATTAAGGATAAACTATCACCTGATAGAAACGATTATCTTTGTGGACACGCTGATTGTTATAAGCAAGAAGTTGTAGACAGAAATAATGACAAAAAAGTTTTAGTTGCATATCCAGAAGGCGAAGAGCGACAAAAACTTAATGAGCAATTTGACAAAATGATTGAACAAATAAAAGAAATAGGATTGTTTCAAGAATTCTCAAAGGAAGCAGTTACTTTTGAAAATAATCGTGACTATGAGAATATAAACAGCTATGATATAAATGAGGATTTTGTTCAAACCTCTTTTATGGATATGGATTATGATATTGACATCTAATTATAAAAATAAAGAGTGGGTATTGAACTCACTCTTTATGATGTATTATTTGGCAAAATTGCCAAAAGAAATAACAAAAAAGTACCTCGTAGAGCAAGGTTTTAGGGTTTCCCTAAACAGCATAGAGGTGTCACGACACCACGCTGGCGAATAATGGGTAGGAAAAGTAAGTACCCATTATTCGAGAACAACAAAAGTTGTTCTTTACCAAAGGCTTGATAGAGCCTTTGGTATATCATCAATAATAGGTCGGTCGGGGTGGGTGACATATAAGACTAAGAATATCCAAAAAGGCGTTATAGAGCCGCACAGACGATATTATGATAGGTTGGTGATAGGTGTGCCGAGTAGCGAAGACATAAGAAAACTAATATTTATGAACTATAAAGAAATACTTGAAGATTTCCAAAAAAGAAAGATGAAGACAAAAAACGGAACGGAAATTAGCCATAATGATTTAAGATATGCAGTTCAAGTTATGAATAAAAAACATTCTTCTTGCCGTTGGCAGAGTGAAAAAATAAAGAAAAGATATTACTACATTCAGTATGAAGGGGTGATCTGGTTAAGAGAAGTTTATTTCTCTGATTATGATTCAAAACTTATTGATAAAGATCTAATGTGGTTTAAAAATAGAACATATTGGTATCAACAACAATTTGAGAAAAATAATATTGAATATCCAAAATTTCAATTTAAGATAAATGATATGACTAAAAAAGAATTGTCAATATATATAAATAGGTCGATTAGTGCAATTGAGAATGGATTGAGGGATTATGAAAAAGCTACAGGAGAAAATATACGAAAATACGAGAATGGCGAATTAAAAATAAATGAAGCTGCTATTGAATGGATGATAAAGAACAAATTTAAAAATAAGTATCTACAATTGTTGGAAGATTACAAAATGCTGCTAACAGAAATATACAAAAAAAATGGAGGATATTATGATAATTTCTTAGGGCGAAATTAAATAATATGCTATTTGTTAGAAAGAAGGATAAGTATGCGAAAGTTAGATGATGCAAATAAAAGAAAAAAATATCCTCTGTGGCTGTCGGAAGGAGAAAGACTATTATTAGAAGCGAAAGCAGAGGAATACCAGTATAAATATCTTGCTGATTATATTAGAGATTCAGCAATCTATGAAAGCCTTATAAAAGTGAATCTTACAGGAAGTGAAAATTTAATTTCTTGCTACCAAAAATATATTTCAGAAATAAAGAAATATACAAAAGAGGTAAGGAGAATATTGCGATATGGAACAACACTAAGTGCAGAAGAAAAAGAACTACTGCAAAATAGTTTATTTGCAGTATATAGTCAACTGAAAAGTTTAAAGGGTTCAACAGAAGAAAAACTCGACTATGAGGTTATTGAAGATATAGCAAAAAATAGAATCGAAGACAAATATTACAAGAATTGAAAGGAAGTGGTATGATGCCGTACACAAAACGCAAACCGCATTATAATACAGCAACAACTCTTATTGATTATATATTAAATGATGATAAAACTGATAATGGCTTGCTGACATCATCATTAAATTGTAGTGTTGATTTTGCTGCAAAAGAATTTAAAAATAATAATATAAAATGGAAAGCAAAAGGAAATCGAGTAGCATATCATTTAGTGCAATCATTTCATCCAGACGATCCGATTACTCCAGAGCAAGCCAACGAGTTAGGAAAAAGACTGTGTGAAGAATTATATGGAGAATTTCAATGTGTTATAGCAACTCACATTGACAGAAGACATATTCATAACCATATAGCAATCAATGCAGTAAGTGTAAATGGAAGAAAGCTCGAAGATAGGCTTGCCAATAAAAATGAAGGAATATATGGTTATAAAGTAGTAAGTGATAGACTGGCAAAAGAATATGGCTGTTTTGTACTTCCTGCTCAGACTATAAGTATTCATAAGAATAAAGATTATTACTATGAATATAAAGCTCAATCTTGGAAAGAAACGATAAAAGCTGATATTGATAGGATAAAAACAAAATGCAGCTCTATTGATGAAATGTACGAGGAACTTATTGCATTAGGCTATGATATAACTAACGGTAAGCATCCAGCTATAAAAGCTGTAGGAATGAAAAAATATGCTCGATTTTATAAACTCGGCGCTGGCTATGATATTGAAGAACTTAAAGAATACTTTGGAGAACAGGAGCAACCAAAAGATATTAAGAATCTTGCAGAAATAAATGTTAATGTAACTAATTTTAATGAAATACGAGTATTAAAGGCAAAAGAATCAAGAATAGCTATTTTGATTACATCAAAGGCTGCACAAAACGGCAAGTATGGTTTATATCAAAAAACAAGATATGAAGAGATAAAGCGCTTTTATCAATTAAAAGCAGAGCTTGATACAATTGCAAGTATGGATATAAATTCGTATGAAGAACTTAGTAGCAATATTGAACAGATAAGGAGAGAAATCAAAGGGGTTAATACCGAAATACAAAAAATAAAAAATGAAAATAAAGATATTTTGAAAAGTGCTGAGAAGGCGCAGGATTATATAAGATTGTATAAAATAAAAGAATATGCAGATTATTATAAAAGCATTGATAAGGATTATGAACTTCCTGTTGAAGCTAAAGTATTTATTAAGATTCAGGATGAATTAAACATAAACACTACAAATGAAGCTTATGCTATAATTGATAATGCCAGAAATGTACGGTTAGAACTTCATCAAATGAAAAGTAGTGTACTTGAATTACAAAGGCAACTAAATAAACTTGATACTTTAAAAGAAGAGCAGCTCATTAAGACAGAATTATTTATTCATAATATTAAATTTGGTGGTAATAGGATTGATTATGAAAATTCTACAGATGATAAATGGTGTGTAAAACTTCCATACTGTTCTGAATATATGTTTATAGAAAAAAGTCAAACTACATTCAATAATAAATATCAATATTATACAATGTTCCTTGTTGATGATAAAAAATATAATATCTATACTGAGGATGAGATAAAAGAGCTTAGCCAAAACAATAAGGACAAAAATAAGAAGGACGATAAAAATGATATTCCGCCATCTATGCTTACAATGAAAGGTACTGATATTGAAAATATGGTACTCGATAATAAAGCAATAGTTACTCAGCAATACAACAAAGAAAACATTGAAGAATAAGGTGACAGTATGAGTATAGTACAATATTTAAGAAGCAAAATGATTAGCTTAATTGGAATGGTATATCAGGAAGACATACCAGAAGAAACACGAAAATCTTTTGAATGGTTTAAAATAGAATTATCAAAAAAGACCATTAAGAAAAATGAAAAATACGAAGAACGCACAATAACAATTTATAATCTTTATAGGCAAGAATGTGAGATTGTAAATTCATTGATTATTGGGATTGCACATCATATTGATTTCTGCATCAGAGGAGAAACAGACAATTCAAAAAGTTTTTTTAACATATATCAAAATTTGTTGTATCAAGCATTTCAAGAAAAGATGCTTGATTATGATGAGCTTATAAATTCGCAGGATTGTAAACAAATACGGTTAATTTCCAAAGCAACTAACATTATTTTTGAAAATAACAAAGTAGAAAGCACTTGTATTTTGGAAGTATTAAATTCTTTTCAGCTCAAAGATTACCTTCGGCAGCATAATTTTAAATATAATACATTACATCAATCGTGGGAATACGAAATTGACAAGAACTTGTTGGAGCGGAGTATCAGAGTAATAAAAGCTAAAGACGGTAATTGTATAATACAAACTCGAAGTCCAAATAAAATAATATTTGGAATAATTGCTTTTTGTTGCGTATCCGGATACACATATAATTACAAAGAAATGCTAAGAAATAACCATTATTATTATAAAGAGGGAAAATGGTACAAAAAGATTCGAGCTTGTAATTATATTGATGAAAAAAATAAGCTGGAGAATATGCTTCCGAAAGGTCAAGGAATAAAAATTAGTATAGAATATCAATAAAAAGAAAAAGAGAAGAACTAATTACTTCTCTTTTTCAATGGTTGTATTATCAAGCGCATATCTAACACATTTATTTAAGATTTCATTTATTGATAAACCTGTCTTATTGTGTATATCTCTTATTTTTATCATTAAGTCTTCTTCATATCTTGTTGTAAATTGAACATAATTTTTAGCACTTTTCTTCCTAAAAGATAATCCCATACCACTGTTCTCCTTTCGATTATTTATATTTACTGTATTATTACCATAAACAATTACTTAAAGATATATTCACCAATGAACATATAAATATACATATATGTTTGATGATGAATTGACACATTATGTAAAATATGCTAAAATTATTACAGGTTTTGTTATGTTATGAGAGAGGAGAGTAAAGGTAATGTTATATTCAGATTTTGCATTTTGGTTATATGGACAACCTATTGAAACTCAAATTATTGTTATGTATTTAATTGTATTTGCAAGTATAGGATTGTTCTTATTGAATTATTGGTATGAAGATTGGCTTGCAAAAAGAGCAAAAAATAAGAGAATAAAAGAATTATCAAAATTATTTGACAGAGAAAAATATCACATTATATAGAAAACGCTAAGTCGTAAATGACTTGGTGTTTTTTTTATCAATTAAAACCAAAAGCTGCTAAATATATTTTAGAAAATATCTTTACTGATGATTACTATAACAAGATAATAAATATTATCTGTGCAATAATCTTCAATCTTTCTGTTCAGTCAGCAATGCGGCTTGTGATTGATTGATCTGATTTATTCAATATAAATATATCAATTTTAGTTTTTAATTATTATTAAAAATAGTGATAATTGAACTCTCAAAAATTAAGAACTTAATTATTAAAATGTTGATAATTGAAACCTTAATAATTGAAATGTAGAAAATCACATTGTCAATAATAGACAAAGAACAAGCAAATAAGTACACAATATTTGTGTACTTTATGAAAAGGCGATTTTCACTATTTCATTAAAATAGCGATATTCTATAAAAAAATGTAAATCTATACTTGACTTTTGAGCTTCATTCTCTATAATGAGAAATAGGAAAGTAAAATATTTGTTCATTCAAATTGGAGTTGTAAGAATTATGTCAAAAATTCAAGATGGTTTTTTCAGAAATAAAGTTCCTTTTGTTCCAATATCACAAGTAGTAGCCAAAGATAAAGAAATATCGCTAAAGGCTAAAGGTTTATATTTACTTATTCAAAGTTACATAACAATTCCTAATTTTAAATTATATAAAAGTTACCTTATGAGCGTTTGTGTTGAAGGACAATGCTCATTTGATAGCGCTTGGAATGAATTAAAAGAAAAAGGATATTTAAAAATATATAAAATTGCAAAGTCTGATTCAAAAGGCTTTTATTATGAATATGAATTGTTGGATACAGCTGAGCCAGACACTCCAGCACTTATTGTTATAAGAAAAGACGGTACTATTGTTGAAAAAGAGCAAGAAAACAACGATAATCCAACAGAAACAGTTGAACAACCAGAAGAAACTACAGATGAAAGTGTTTCTTCTGTTTTTGAGCATACCGAAAAAAAAGAAAATCAAGAGGAAAATTCTGAAAATAGTAATAAAGAATCGTATGATTATCAGACTACAGTAGAGAAAGTCAATAATCAAATTGGTTATGATGATGCTGTTGAGCTGTATAAAATGTTAAATTCTCAATATTCTGACAATGCTATTAAAATGATAAGTGTTCTAAGGGATATTATTGTTGAAATACTACTCTGTAAGAAAGATACTATCTATATAGCTGGCGAAAATAGGAATATTGATATGGTTAAGGCAATATTTAAGAAAATAACATCTTCTCATATTGATAATGTTATAACAACTTGTGCCGAAGTTTTTAAGGATGGTACTAATACTGTAACTAATCCTAAAAACTATTTAACTACATCCTTATATAATTCTGTTGCAAATGGTACATTTGCCAACATCTATCCATAACATTTTTAAATTACATATAGCACTTATTATATGATTGACAATAAGCTCTTTCTGCAACTCCTGACTTTACTTTCCTACAGGTAAAAGTAAGCTATGTCAAGATTATATTAAGTGTATTATATATGGCATAAGCAATCTTTTTGCTTATGCTAAGTTAATAACAATTATTAAATTGATATTGGCAGCAAATAAAGACAAGTCATTATGGCTTGTCTTTATTTTTGCTCTAAATAGTAGTAAAATAGCAAATGGGCGACAAGGATGGAATACAAAAGATTTTGCCTTTAACTGAATATATAAGCCTTTACACAAGATAAGCCCTTAAATCTTGCCCCGAATGGGGGTGAGATTGTGGAGAGTGGCTTAGAAAAAGAATTTGATTCTTACATTAGGAAAACAATAAAACATACTATTATAAATTTTGCTAAATATGAAAATATAAAAAGACAAAGAGAAGTATCAATTGAATTGCTACCTGATAGTGAATTCAGCGATAACTCTTTGTCTTTTTGTGATTCTGATGCAGCTTTAGAAAATTATTTTTCTGATTGTAAGATTGCCGAAATTGTGGCAAAAATGCCTAAAGATAAAAAAGATATGCTTAAATTAAAGCTCGTTGATGGATATTCAACAAAAGAAATTGCAACTATATATAAAAAAAGTGAAGTAAGAATTAGGCATATTATAAGTGATGCACTAAAAGAAATAAAAAGTAAATATGAGGAGTAGAAAATGGGAATAATAGAATTATTAGAAAAAGCAAAAATGGGAGATACGGCAAGTGTAAACGAAATTATAAAGCATTATGAATATTTCATTTACTATGAAATGCAAAAGTACAATATAACGGATCTGGCAACCTGTTATGATTGCGTTATATCAAACATACTAAAAGCAATTTATAAATTTAAGATATAAAAAAATAAATCGGAAGGAAATTTCATAAAAGAAAAATCTTTCCGATTTTATTTTTTTGAATCTTCTGGTATTTGGTAAAGACATTTCTTACAAAGTAAGTAATGGCTTATGAAAAAGAAAAAATATAATAAGCTAATAATGAAAAATGATTTTGAATAGTTTTTATTATCAGCATATAAGACTTCAAATAAAAAAAGCGTTACTTGATTATTGAATAAATTGATAATAAATAAGATAGTTGAATTAGCTATAATTATTCGTGTTATTGTTGTTGTTCTGGATAATGCAGAATCAATAACCACAAATATATAAAAGTGCCAATATGTCAAGAATGTTATAACAATTATTGCAAAGTATATAAATTTTGCTGTTTTAGGTAAAGTATGAAGAAATAAAGTCAGGTCTTTATTTATATAAGGAAAAGCAAAGTAAAAGAAATGTTTTTTATTAAAAGTTGAATGCAAAAAGTCTATTATAGTATTTTTGGATATTATGAGTAATTGCTCAAAGTAGGTATTCATATATAGAACTCGCAAAAGCATTATACCTATTATTCCTAAAACAACAAATAATAGTTGAAAATAAGAAGTGTAATCATATTTTCGTATGATTTTAGTTTTACCGTTACTGCTCCAAAAACCATAGTGAATATGCTCTGTAAATATATATTTGTTGCCGATAAGCGGATTGATAACGAGAGCTAAAACAATGCCTATGATTGCGATTGAACCGCCTATAAAACCATCAAGAGAAAGATGATGAATAGTCATTTGAAAAGCACTCCTCTGTTTTTTACTAAATATAATACAATGTATTGTAACTTTTAAATAAAGTATATATAAAATTGCCTAAAAATTCAATTGGTATAATAACAGAAAAAAATATATTTTTTTGAAAATTATTGACCGTTTTTTATATTTTGATTGTGCTTATAAGTGTAGAACAAAAAACTACTAAATAAGCACATTGAAAAATACACAAACTGTGTCATAAAAAGTTGTAACACTTTATCCATCTTTTCGAGCTGCAAGAAGTTGAATGTCATTATTGATGAATAGCAAATATAGCGAGCGAAAAAGTAAATGTGGTTATTTATGTTGGCGAAGAAAAAAGATGGTGATAATGATACTTCAACATTTAATGTTGCTGGTCGAATGAGGGCAGAGAGGAAACAGAACCTTTATGGAAATTTAACCAATTTTATTACAACTTTTATTAAATATATTATTTTTGGCAATTTTGCCAAAAGAAAAGGAGAAAATATATAATGATGGAACAAAAACAAAAAATAACGAAGGCGGATGCAGTATCTTATTGTATCATTGCCTATAATTCAATAACAACAAGAGTACCGAAGAAAAATAGAACGGCAGAAGGAATACGGATGTGAAATGGTTAGTGCTATGAGAGAATATACTCCAGAGCAAGCTATGAAAAAAGCAGAAAAAATATTAAATGATAGCAACAATAAGTAATTTATATATTCTTATTGTTTTTTTATTTGAAAAATAAAAAGGAATATTGAAAAGTGGTGAAATACTATAGAAAATTTTATCTAAACTATTTTCAAATATAAATTTATATGATAAAATCGAAAGGAAGTGTTAAATATGAAAAAACTTAATAATGTTGTATTATTTTCGAGAGAAGATATTTGCAACTTGTTTGGTGTTGGAGCAAACAATGGACAAGCACTATTTTATAATGATGAATTTCCTGCAATAAAAGTACGGAAGAGAATGGTGTGTTGAAGAAAATGCCTTGATCCAATACCTACAAGAAAGACATATATTATCTGAGCTACGAGCTAAAAATTAACACTATATGAAAATCGTTATTAGATAAGTAAAAACAATATTCCTTTGATGGGAGGAATATATGAAAAAACTTATTGAAGGAAAAGATTATTCAGTTCACGAGTACATAACTAAAAATAAAAGAAAAACATCTAATATGCCAATGTGTCCAACTTGTCAAAATTGTACTAATAGAAAATTGTGTCTTAATCGAAGGACACTATATACAATGAAACGCTGTCGGTGATTGTGAGAAATGTTCAGACAAGGAACATTGTGATAAATTCTACATTTATACAAGATATTGTATTGAACCATTGAATTTAGGAAAAAATAATAAACGGCGAAAATATAAGAAAACAATTTGTAGGTAAAACATTTGAGGAAGCGTATAAAAAACTTGTAGATTTTATTGAAGATATTACAGAACACGGTTTGAAAAAAGTAATGGCAAAAAACAATGAATATTCGATAGTAAGTCTGGCAACCAAATATGAAGAAAAAAGATATAAAAACGGTGATATAAAATCAAGTTCTTATGTAAGGTTGCAACAAACAATTAAAACTATTGGAACATACAAGTTTGCTAATATCTCAATAAAGAAAGTCACTAAGAAGCAAATAGAAGACTTTTTACAAAATGAAAGAACAAAAGCGGATGAAACATTAAAGAAGGAATTTCGAGAAGTAAAAAGAGTTTTTGCATTGGCATTAAAAAAGAATATTATAACAGAGAATTTCTTTATTGGTGAAGAACCTATAACAAGACCGAAGAGCTTTAAGACTTCGATTAAAGTGGATGCGTTATCAAGAAAAGAAGAGTACCTACTAACTAATTACTTAAAGCATAATTGGTCGCAGTACAAAAATATTATTTTGTTAGCACTTTATACTCGGTATGAGAATTGGAGAAATATTGACCTTAATGCCAAAGGACATACAATGGGATGAAGGAGAATTTGGAGTAATTAAGGTTGTAAGAACATTGACACAAAATAAGCACGGTAAATGTATAGTTGGTGAAACAACAAAAACAGAATGTGGCACAAGAATAATACACTTAACGAAATTATCAAGAGAAGTATTACTACGAGCTATTGGAGAATCAATGCAAAATAAATATGATGTAATATTTATTCGTACTGATGGAGAGTTATATACACCGAATCAGGTAAATTCAGCATTTAAGACAATCTGCAAAAATGCTGGTGTTAGAGTTATTGAAACCTCTCATAAAAAACATAGTAATGTAAACGGAGTGTATTATTGCTCGTTAAAAACGAGTGATGTTCATTTTCATATGTTGCGACACACTTTTGCTACTCGTTGTATAGAAGCTGGAATAGAGATTCATATTCTACAGGTTATTTTAGGACATAAGAGTATAAAAACAACAATTGATAGGTATGGAATGATTTATGAATATGTAAAACAAAGAGAGTTACAAAAGTACACCGAATATATGAATAAGACCAACGATATGCTTTCAAAGAATATGAGTAATTTTGAAAAGGAATTTATCTATATGTGTGGATAAATTGTAACGAGGTTACAAAAAAATACTAAAGCTGCAATATATTGAAATACAAGCGAAAATAAAGTGCGGCTGCAAGTCACGGGGAGCCAAGATGAGTCCAGTTTATCTGGACTTTTTTTTATAATTCTTTATAATTTTACTAGCATTTATAAATAAAATATTATATAATTGCTTTAATAATAAATAATGGAAGGAATGATTTTATGGAATATATAGATCAGCTAAAACAATTAGCTAATGAAAATAGAAAAAGAATAATAAATATGATATATAAAGCAAAATCTGGTCATGAAGGAGGATCTTTATCTATAATAGATATGTTAACAGCTATTTATGAATTAGATATTAATTTCAATGAAAATCCAAGAAGTAAAGTTGTTTTATCAAAAGGTCATACAGTTCCAGCACAATATGCTGTTTTAAATTCAAAAGGAATAATTAAAGATGATGAAATGAATACATTAAGAATGTTGAATTCAAGACTTCAAGGACATCCATATACTGGAACAATTCCAGAAGTTGATGCAACTACAGGATTATTAGGTCAAGGTCTTTCTATAGCTGTTGGAATGGCGATTGCAAAGAAAAATAATAATGATAATCACCATGTTTATGCAATTGTTGGAGATGGTGAAATGCAAGAAGGACAAATTTGGGAGGCAATGTTACAAGCAGCACATTATAAATTAAATAATTTAATAATGGTTATTGATTATAATAAATTATCCTCATATGATGAAGTAAATAAATCAATGAATTTAGAACCATTAAAGAAAAAAGTAGATGCATTTAATTTTTATACTATAGAAATAGATGGAAATGATATGAAACAGGTTGTGGATGCATTAAATGAAGCTTATCAAGTAAAAGATAAACCAATAGCTATTATTTGCAATACAGTAAAGGGGAAAGGTGTTTCTTTTATGGAAAATAATCCTAAATGGCATAATGGAGCAATTAGTGATGAAGAATATAAAATTGCAATGAAAGATTTAGGAGAAGAATAAAAAATTATTGTGATTTATATGTTTGAAAGGAAAATATAATATGGAAGAAAAAATGATTTGTTTAAGAGATAAAATAGGTGAATTTTTATGTGAGTTTGGCGAAAAAGATGATAGAATATATGTAATAGATAGTGATTTGGCAAAATCAACTAAAGCGATAGAATTTCAAAATAAATTTCCAGAAAGGTTTGTAGAAGCGGGAATATCTGAAGCAAGTGCTATGTCAATTGCAATGGGATTAGCTTCAGAAGGGCAAATACCATTCTACGTAAATTTTGCAATATTTGTTTCTGGAACAGCTTGGACACAACTTCGTCAAGCAGCATATGCAAACTCAAATATAAAAATGATTGCAAGTTATGCTGGAATGGATAATGGAAAAGATGGTGCAACACACCATGCAAATGAAGATTTGGCAATTGTTCGTGCAATACCAAATGTAAAAATTTTAGTGCCATCAAATAAAAAAGAAATGAAAGAAGCAATAGAAATTGCAATTGAATATAATGGACCTGTTTATATAAGAGTTGCAAGAGATGTTGTACCAGATGTTGAATTTGATGGAGAACCTGAAATTGGAAAATCAACAATTGTAAGAGACAATGGAAATGATTTTGCTATTGTATATGAAGGTACTGCAGCAGGAATTGCATATAAAGGATTTGAAGCATTAGAACAAAAAGGATATAAAGGAAAATTAATAAATATCTTTTCAATTAAACCATTAGATATAGATATGATTAATATAATTTCAAACAATGTAAAATGCATTTTAACAATCGAAAATCATTCAATAATTGGTGGATTAGGAGGAGCAATTTCAGAAATATTAGCTCAAAAGAAATCACATGCACCAATTAGCTTCATAGGAGTTAATGATGTATTTACTGAATCTGGTAGCGCAACAGAAGTTAAAGAAAAATATGGATTAAATATTGAAAATATAATTAATAAAGTTGAAGGAATGTTGAAATAGAATTAAAAAAGTCATTACAAAGAATATTTTTATTCTTTATAATGACTTTTTTCTTATTTATAAAAATCTTTTGCTACGAATTTATAATAATATGGTTTTATATCTGGAAGTAAATCTTTAAAATAAACAATTGTACCATCTAATTTTTCTTGTTTTAAATTTGGATATGTTCTAATCATTTTTTTATCATTAAAAAAGTAATGAATTAAAAATGAATGAATTTTGCTTTTATTAAGTTTTAAATTTAATTCTATGATTTCATCTTTATGTGCAACATTTAAATCATTTATAGCAATCATTCTTATTCTAAACATATTTATGGCATATGCAGAAATTATACAATCTATAGCAATAAATATTGTTAATACCAGAATGATGGTTCTTATAGTAGAAAGATTAAATTTTCTTAATATTAATGCCATAAATTTTCTGACTTGTGGTTGAATTGCTTTCATTAGGAATATAGCAAGAATTCCCCAAAAAATAGAATAGTAAAAACAAATTCTACCATTAATATTTAAAGGTAAATTAGAGTAATCCCACCATTTTACATGTAAAATTAATTCACCGATTAAACTAACAAGATATTCTGTTATTGAGCCAATAATAAAACCACCAAAAAATAATGTAATTCTATTTTTTTTAAAATATTGTAGAAATATAATCATAATTATAGCGCCGAGCCCATAAATACTACAAAAAGGACCGTAGACAAAGCTTTGTCTACTTTCAAAAACGCCATATCTTACAATTGCAAAAATTGTTTCAACAAAAAATCCAGCAATACTATATAATATAAAATATGATAGTAATTCCCATAATCCTATTCCTAAAATTGTAACCTTTTTTTTCTTCGAAATTTGTTCCATATATTAGTCCCTTTCTATGTAATAATTTTACTATAAGATAAAATAAATTGCAACATATATAAAATCACATTTTTTATTGAATTACATAAAATGTAGTATGAAATTTAATGACAGAGAAAGGAGAAAAAATGTCAAAATTTATAATTCAAGGTGGAAAAAAGCTAGAAGGAGAAATAAAGATATCGGGTTCTAAAAATGCAGCATTGCCTATAATTGCAGCAACAGTGTTAAATGCAGGAACAACAACATTATATAATGTTCCAGATATTCAAGATGTTAATACTATGTTTGAAATTTTGAAAAAAATAGGAGCAACGATAAAAAGAAAGAATAATAAAATAATTATAAATACTAATAAAGTACATACGTATGAGATACCAGATGATTTAATGAGACAAATGCGTTCATCTGTAATTCTTGCAGGAGCATTGATAGGAAAATATCATAAAGCAAAATTTTCATGCCCAGGAGGATGTGATATTGGATCAAGACCAATAGATTTACATTTAAAAGGTTTTGAAAAATTAGGTGTAGATATTAAAGAAGAGTATGGAGAAATATATTGTAATACTGAGAAAATAGTTGGAACACAAATACACTTAGATTTACCAAGTGTTGGAGCCACAGAAAATATTATTTTAGCTTCATGTTTAGGAGAAGGAACTACTGTAATTACAAATGCCGCAAGAGAGCCTGAAATTGAGGATATGATAAAATATCTTAATAAAATGGGGGCAAAAATAAATGGAGCAGGAACTGATAAAGTTGAAATAATAGGTGTAAAGAGATTAGCAGAAGTAAGCTATAATATTATGCCAGATAGAATTGAAGCAGGAACATATTTAGTGGCAGGTGCTATAACAAGTGGTGATATTAAACTTCTTAATGTTAATTCATTTCATATTGAGCCAATTCTAAATAAGCTAGAAGAGACAAATTGCAAATTAAATATTAATAAAGATGAAATTGAAATAATTGCTCCTAAAAGAGTAAAATCAGTAGATATAAAAACGATGCCATATCCTGGTTTTCCAACAGATATGCAATCAATATTTGGAGCATTATTAATTACAGCTAAAGGTACATCTGTTATAACAGAAAATATATTTGAAAGTAGATATAAATATGCCCAAGAATTAATTAGGATGGGAGCCAAAATTAATGTGGAAGGTAGAACAGCTATAATAAAGGGAACAAAGAAAATTCAAGGAACAAATGTTGTTGCAACCGATTTAAGAGGAGGAGCGGCATTAGTTATGGCAGGGTTATATGCTAAAGGAATTACACAAATTGATAATATTCATTATATTTTAAGAGGGTATGAGAAAATAGATGAAAAACTAAAAAAATTAGGTGCTAAAATTCACGTTGAAAAATAAATAAAAAAGACTTTCACTTCAAAAAATAGGAAAGTCTTTTTTTATTATTTATGTTTTAATATAATTTCTTTTTGAGATTTATAGGTATCTGTTGAAAGTAAAGTACGAGATACTTCTTTTTCTCCCAAAGATAGAATTTTATAAGTTGAACATTTATAACCATTTTTTCCAACTTGTTTAATTTCTTCTTTTCCTACTGGAACACTAGATGAATATTCATAAGTTGTCTTATAATCAGTTGTTTCAAGAATCTCTGTTTCAAATGTTACTACATATTCTTGTTTTTCTAGAACGCCTAAAACAGAAACTGTTATTACTCCTGCTTTTGCTGTTGCAACAATTTTTATTGGATAAGTTCTTGAATTAGTGAATTTAAAATCTACACTACCATATGAAACTGAAGCATCTTGACCTATAGGAAGATAAGAAACAGTCATACTATGATTTTTTCTTTCAACAATCTCTAGATTTGCTTTTAATACGGCATTATAGAGTGTTGAGGAGATTTGACATATTCCGCCACCAAGACCATAATCTACTTCGCCACCATTATATATTAAAGCTTCTTTAAAACCATTTTTAGCAGTTCTTTCACCGACTACTTTATTAAAAGAAAATGTTTCACCGGGTTCAAGAATTGTTCCATTTATTCTTTCACAAGCAATATCAATATTTGTAGATCTATTAAAATTTGTTGAGTCATATATTGTAGTCGAAGTGCCTAATTTTGTTCCAAATATATCTTCACCTAAATCTGCAATTGTAATTTCAGGTTTTATATATTTTAATGGAATATATATTTCTGAAGCATCTTTATTTGAAGCAAGTTCTTTTGCTTCATCTATTGAAATGGCAAAATCAATACCATCTTTTTCAGCTGAAATTTTGTATGGATTTTTAGTAACAGAAGCATTTTGTGGTTCGCAATATATTTCGTCATGAATTTTGTCTATGTCAATTGAATTAGAAGAAATATATTCAACCGGTAAACTTAATGATTTTTGGTTATTAATAATTGTTGACAATAATAAATCACGAGTTTTATCTTTATTTAATTCATTACCATCTGTTCCACCAGTAATTACCAATGTATCATCTGAAATATAATAAGATGGTTCTATTACTAAATTAGGAATATCAACACTTATATTATTAATAATATTAATTAATTTTTCCTCATTATAAGAATATTTAGAAGTTAAATTAGTTCTTTTAAATAATGAAGATAGTATATTTAGATTATTTGAAAATATATTTTCTGTACGTCCTATACTATAGGCTTGCTCAAGTGCTGAAGATGTATCATAAGAAAAATCTATTTCAGCAGGTAAAAAATCTACAGAAAAATCTTCAAAAGAAAGAGTAATTGGTTGTGAAAGTATAGTATCCAATTCAGAATTTAATTTTTCTTTTGCATCATTTTGTGATAAAGATGAAACAGATATTCCATTTATATAAATATTATGTAATATTTTTGAATTTCCCATATTAAGTAATGATAAAAATGTTAAAAAGAATAGGATTAATAGTACTATTAGTATGGAAATTATATATATAAAATTAACTTTTTTAATTTTTTCGTGATTTCTTCCACGACTCCTTCTTTTACTCATATAAAAATCCTTTCAAAAATATTATATATTTTTGAATATTGAAAGTCAATATGAAAATTATATGAAAATTATTGAAAAAAAAGTAATAACATAGTAAAATATGTGTAAAAAGAAAATATGCTTATAATTATAAATAAGGAGCAGAACATGAAAAAAGGAATAGGAATAGTAATATTTATTGTAATAGTAATAATAAGTTTAGGTTTATCAATATATTTACCTAATAAAGATAAGATAAATGATGAGGCAGAAGATAAATCAGTTATATATAGTGTAATAGAAGAAAATGGAAAATATGGAGTAAAAAATCAAGATGAAAAAGTTATTGTAAAGCCTCAATATGAACAAGTAGTAATACCAAATGAACATAGAGGAATTTTTATATGTGATAATGATGGAGAAAAAACAGTAGTTTATAATGAAAAAGGTTCAGAAATTTTAAAGGACTATGATGCTGTAGAACCAATAAAATTATCTAATTTGTTAGAAGAAAAATATGAAAAAAATGCAATAATATATCAAAAAAATGGGAAATATGGTTTGTTATCAATAACAGGGAAAGTAATATTGGATGCTAGATATGAACAAATTTATAGTTTAGGATATAAGGAAAATGAAGTAATAGTAAAAGACAATAATAAGTACAAAATATATGATGTAAAAGGAAAACAGTTAATAAAAGATGAATTTGATTCTATTCAATCAGATGAATATTATAATGAACAAGATGAATATAAAAAATCTGGATATATTGTTTGTAAAACAACAAGTGATGGATATAGATATGGATATTATGATTATGATTATGATCAGGTATTAACGACAGATTATAATCAAATATTAAGAATTGTTAACGTTATAGATAAGAATAATGTATATTTGATTGCATCAAAAAATGGACAATATGGAGTATTTATAAATAATGTGAAAATTATAAATACTCAATATCAAACAATAAATTACGAAAAAGATTTTAATTTATTTATAGCAGAAAGAACTGGAAAATATGGTGCTTTTAATGAAAAAGGAAATGAAGTATTAAAGGTTGAATATGATTCGTTAGAAGTAAAGGGAATATATATATATGCTACAAAAGGAGAAGAGAAAAAAGTGTTTGATAAAGATGGAAAAGAAGTGAATATCCCTTTTGATACAACAATTGAAAAAACAGATAATGATAATGTTTATATAAAATTTGAAAATAATAAATATGGTGTAATAGATAAAGATGGTAAAACTTTAATAAATTGTGAATATGATTTGTTACAAATTATAAGAAATACAAATGCATATCAAGCTATAAATTTTGAAAACAATATGACATATATTTTCAATAATAAATTAGAAAAAACTGTAGAAATAGAGAATGCTACAATTAATATTGAAGATGAAAAGATACAAGTTTATAATGAAGAAATAACTTATAATTTAGATATTAACGGAAATATTATAGAAAATAAATAGATTAAAAAAACAAAATAAGTAAATACTGTTTATATGTATTTACTTATTTTATTTTGCAAATAAATATATAAGAAATTATTTAATTGGTGAGGAGAAAATATATGAAAGTTGGAGTGTCATTAGCAGGAGGAGGAATTAGAGGAATTGCACATGTTGGGGTATTAAAAGCCCTTGAGGAAAAAAATATAAAAGTAGCGGCTATTGCTGGAACAAGTGCAGGAAGTATAATTGCAACATTATATGCTATGGGATATAGCCCATATTATATTTACTTATTATTTAAGAGATATGCAAGAGATATTATAAATATAAGAAGTAAACCAATAATAAATGGTATAACTAATTTCATAAGAAATAACAAAATAGGAATTGCTGGGTTAAGTGATGGAAATGAATTTGAAAAAATGTATGATGAATTAGCAAGAAAAAAAGGTTTTAGACTAATTGGAGATATAAAAATGCCTTTATTAGTTTCAGCTGTTGATATTGGTGAATCAAAAGAATATATTTTTACTAACTGTGCTTCAAGAAAAAATATAAAAGATAATTATATAACAGAAATAGGGATAGGGAGAGCTGTTAGAGCTAGCAGTAGTTTTCCAGCAATATTTTGTCCTTGTGAATATAAAAATCATATATTTATGGATGGAGGAGTTTTAAATAATCTTCCAACAGAAGAATTAAAGAAAGTTTATACTGGAAAAATAATATCTGTAAATTTTGAGTCAGATCCTGTTTATAATGATTACGATATTATGAATATTATAATGAAGACTCTAGATATTATGGGAAATAAATTATCAATTAACTCATTGAAAAAAAGTGATTTTGTATTAACAGTTCCAACAGATGGAACAGGACTTATTGATGTTGATAAAATGGATATATGTTATAAATACGGGTATGAGATAGCGATAAAAAATATTGATAAGATAAGGAAGATGTTAGAATAAAAAGTGTTGTTTCATAAAAAATTATCAAAACTTGTCGATGAAAACATATTTAAATTTATATTAATATATTGACAAATGTATATAAAAAATTTATACTAAGTGTGTTAAATATTTCAAAACAATTTTTTTCAAGAAATTTAAATCAAATATTTGTTATTTCTTTTAAAGAAAATTAAAAAATCATATAAAACGTTTTATTAATCATATTAAAAGGAGTGGTTATTATAGAAAATAATAAAGTAAAAGAATTAGAAACTATAATTAAAAAGTCAGATAGGCAATTAGTAGATATTTTAAGAAAAATATTAAATATACAAGTAGATAAAATAATAATAGAAAAAAGATTAAAATTAAAAAATATTTCAGAGTATGAGTTTGAGGTAATAAAAACAAAAGCTAAATTAGAAAATGATAATGAAGTTGAGATTTATTTTAAACCTATAAAAAATTCAAGGATAAAAGAGTCAATATTTTGTTATTGGTGTTTAATATATGAAGAAGAAATAAGCGATAAGAAGATTCAGCCAGAAGGAGATATTTTTTTAAATAAAGTATTAATATCAGAACTTACCAAAAAGAAATATTATCAAAGTGTATTTTTAGAAATTGAAAATAATAAGGGACATATGTTAGAAAATGGAACTGAAATTAATTTTATAGAAATATTGAAATATTTAAAAGAAGAAAGTTGTGAAGGATGTGAAGAATTAAAGAATTATTTTGAAAAAATGCAAGATTATGTGTTATTAGCGGGAATAAAAATAAATAGAAAAAATAAAATATTGTAAAATTTAGTGAAATCTTGTATAATAGAATGGTAATTTATATAAGAAAGGATGAAAGAAATGCAATATACATATAATCCAGAAGGAGTTTGTTCTATGAAGATGATATTTGATATAGAACAAAATGTAATAAAAAGTTTAAAAATTGTTGGAGGGTGTCCTGGAAATACAGTTGGAGTTTCAAGACTTGTAGAAGGAAGAACAATTGATGAAGTAATAGAAATGTTAAAAGGTATAGAATGTGGAGTGAAGGGAACATCATGTCCTGATCAAGTAGCAAGAGCTTTAGAAAATTATAAAAAAAATAATTTATAAAAAAATATTTTTTCAATGTAAAAAATAAGATGCACTTTTGTGCATCTTATGTAAAAATTAATATAAATCACTTTCAGATAAATTATTATTTGTTTCATTAACTTTATTTCCAGATTCAATTCCCATATATGGTAAAATCTCTGCAAACATTTTTCCTGCTGTTGGTGCAGCAATTTGACCACCATTATGTAAAGAACCTTTTGGATTTTTTAATATAACAAGTAAAACAATTTTGGTATTTTCAACAGGAGAAATTGCAACAAATGAAGCTGTATAACCGTCTTTAGAAGTTGAACTTGTTGGTTCTGATGTTCCTGTTTTTGCACCAATTGAAAACCCTTTGGCTTGTTCTGCAACTCTATATCCAGAACCTTCTGAAACTACAGATTCCATCATTGATTTTACTTTATCAGTAGTAGATTTTGAAATTACCTGACGAATTTCTTTTGTTTTAAATTCAGTAACTTCACCAGTATCTGTATTTGTAATTTTGTCTACTAATTGTGGTTGAACTAAAACACCATCATTAGCAATTGTAGAAACAGCTGAAATCATTTGAATTGGTGTAATTGTAAACTTTTCTCCAAATGACATTGTAGCAAGTTCGTGTTGATTTATTTTGTTTAAATCATAAAACTTACCAATTGCTTCACCAGGAAGTGAAATTCCTGTTTTTTCAAATAATCCGAAAGCTTGATAATATTTATATGATAATTGAGCACCAATTCGCAATCCTAGTTCTATAAATGCAGGGTTACAAGAATGTTCGAGAGCTTCTCTTAAAGATTGTTTTCCATGAGGTTTTCTCCAATTCCAACATCTTATTGGTTTTTCTTCACCATTTATATAATAATATCCAGTACAATTAAATTCACCAGCTGTATCTGTTTTTACTAGATTTTCTTCAAGTCCAATAGAAGAAGTTATTAATTTAAAAACAGAGCCTGGAGCATAAGTATCAGTTACAGCTTTTGGAGTCCACATTCTAAGTAAAGCATTAGATTTTTCTTCACTAGATAACGTATCCCAATTTTCTGCTAATTTACTATTAGGAGTGTTACGATTATTAGGATCAAAATTTGGATAGTCAGCCATAGCCAAAATTTTGCCAGTAGATGGATCCATTGCAATTGTAATTCCACTATCACATTCATATTCATCAACAGCAGTGGCTAATTCTCTTTCAATAATTCCTTGAATATTTACATCAATTGTTAGATTTAAATCATAACCGTTTTCAGCAGCTATATATGATTTCTCAGAATTTGCAATTTCTGATTGACTAGCATCTTTTAAGCTAACTGATTTTCCAGCTGTACCACTCAAAAACGAGTTCCAAGAATATTCTATTCCATAAGCACCAGAATTGTCTGAATTAGTAAAACCTAGAATTGTTGATGCCAATGTGTTATATGGATAGGTTCTAGATGTAGTCTCTTCGAAAATAATACCTGTTGAAAAATCCAATTTATTTTTCCATTCTTTTATTTGTTCAACTTTGTTTTGCTCTACATTAGATGCAACTGAAAATCTTTTTGTATTATTATTTATTTTCTCTAACAATTCTTGATAATCTATTTCAAGGATTTCGGAAAGTTTTTGTGCAATTGTTTCTTTATTCTCATCTTTTATATTTGTAGGATCTATGTAGATTTTATCGGTTTCATAGCTTATTGCTAATGTTTGACCATTAACATCATAGATGGTTCCTCTTTTTGCAGAAATAGTTTCTGTTAATGTTTGTCTAGCTCTTGCTGCACTTTGAAGTTCAGAGCCATTTACAAATTGTAAAAATATAAGTCTTATAATTAATGCTATAAAAAATAAAATTATTATAACTAAAAAAGTTTTTAGTTTTATACTAGAAGTTGTATTAATAACATTTATATCATCAAATTTATTTTTTGTTTTTTTCTTTTTCATAAAATCACCATTCTTTTGTTTTACTCAATTTTATAATAAATGGTAAAAAAAAGCAATAAAAATTTTAAAGATCATGGAGGAAAATATGTTATCAAAAATAAAGTCAATATCATTAACAGGGTTAGAAGGAAATTTAGTAGAAGTTCAAACAGATATAAGAAATGGAATACCAGAATTTGAAATAGTGGGATTGCCAGATATAAGAGTTAAAGAATCCAAGAAAAGAATTGAATCAGCAATAAGAAACTCTCAAATTGAATTTCCAAGCAAGAAAATTTTAATAAATTTGGCTCCTGCTAATATTAGAAAAGAAGGAAGTTCATTTGATTTACCAATTTCAGTAGGAATATTAATGTCCATAGGTGTTTTGTGTAATTTGAATTATAGTGAAATTGTAAATACAGTTTTTATTGGAGAACTTTCGCTTGATGGAAAAATAAATAGAACAAATGGAGTATTTGCAATGTGTGAAGAAGCTAAGGAATTAGGAATAAAAAGAGTAATAATTCCAAAGGCAAATTCAAATGAGGTTTCAGTTATAAACGGTCTTGATATTATTCCAGTAATGACATTGTGTGAGTTAATAAAATATTTGAACAAAGAGATAATTATAGAAAAAGAAATAGAAAGAAAAGTGGAATTTATAAAAGAATATAGTATGGATTTTGCAGATATAAAAGGTCAAGAAAATGTAAAAAGAGCATTAGAAGTGGCTTCTGCTGGAGGACATAATGTGCTTATGGTTGGGAGTCCAGGAAGTGGTAAAACAGCATTAGCTAAGCGAATTTTAACAATTTTACCAGATTTAACATTAGAAGAAGCAATAGAAACAACTAAGATTCATAGTATATCAGCTAATTTGACAAAAGAAGGATTGATATTAAGTAGACCATTTAGAATGCCACATCATACAGCTCCAATAAAATCAATAATTGGTGGAGGAAAACTCCCAATGCCAGGAGAAATAAGTTTAGCACATAATGGAATATTATTTCTTGATGAATTAACTGAATATAATAGAGTTGTGTTAGAAGCATTGAGAGAACCTTTAGAAGAAAAAGAAATTACAATAAATAGATTAAGTGGAAATTATAGATATCCTTGTAATTTTATGTTTGTAGCAAGTATGAATCCTTGTCCATGTGGATATTATGGTGACGAAGAGAAAGATTGTAAATGTACACAGTTAGAAATACATAGATATTTAAATAGAATAAGTGGGCCATTGTTAGATAGAATAGATATTCAGATTGAAGTAAAAAAAACTAAAATTGAAAAAATGAATTCTAATTTTAAAGCAGAAAGTTCAAAAAGAATAAAACAAAGAGTAAACATAGCAAGAAAAATCCAAAATGAAAGATACAAAAGTTTTGGAATAAAATCAAATTCTGAATTAACAACTAGATTAATTGGAGAATTTTGCAATATGAATGATGATGCAAATATGTTATTGCAAAGAGCTTTTAAGATGCTAAAGTTAAGTGTTAGAGGATATGAAAGAATATTAAAGGTAGCTAGAACCATTGCAGATTTAGATAATGAAAAAATAATAAACGCAAAACATATTGCTGAAGCTGTTCAATATAGGAGTATAGATAAATTTTTAAATAAATAATTTTTAAAAAGGGATATGAGGAAGATGAAAAAATATGAAGAAAGAATAATCGAATATGCAGATATTTTATATCCAGATAAATTAAGAGAAATAAAAAATCCACCACTAAGATTATACACAAAAGGAAATATAGAATTATTAAACAGTATTGGAATTGCAATTGTGGGTTCAAGAACTAATACACAATATGGTGAAAAAATGTGTAAAACTTTTACAAAAAAACTAGTTGAATATGAATTTACAATTATAAGTGGGCTAGCAATCGGAATAGATGCTATAGCACATAAAATATGTATAAAATATTTTGGAAAAACAATTGCCGTTTTGCCATGCGGATTTGATAATATATATCCAAAACAAAATAAAGAATTAATTGATGAAATATTAGAAAAGAATGGACTTATAATAACAGAATATGAAAAAGATGTTAAAGCAGAATCGAAAAAATTCTTAGAAAGAAATAGAATTGTAGCAGGTTTAGGAATTGGAACACTAGTAATTGAAGCTGGTTATAGAAGCGGAACAAGTGTTACTGCTAGATATACTAAAAATTTAAATAAACCAGTATTTTGTGTTCCAAGTAGTTTAGAAAATTCAAAAGGATTAGGAACAAATGAATTAATCAAAAATGGAAGCAAATTGGTAACAAAAGTTGAAGATATATTAATAGAATATCCTCAAATTAAGTTTAAGAAAAAATTATTAAAAGAAATGGAAAAACAAGTTCCAGAAGAATTGGAAAAAGTATATAAATGTATAAAAAATGAGCCAGCAAATATTAATCAAATTGTGAGAAAAACCAAGATGTCTATACAAGATATTAGCTATAAAATAATGTTATTACAATTAGAAAATTTAATAGAAGAATTACCTGGGCAAGTGTATAGAATAAAAAATGGAGAAGATGATGAATAAAAGAAAATTTGGGATAATCGGCGAAAAAATGGCACAAAAATATTTAAAAGACAACAAATATGAAATAATTGAAAATAATTATTATACACGAAATGGTGAAATAGATATTATAGCAAGTAAAAACAATTATATTATATTTGTTGAAGTAAAAACAAGAACTAATGAAAAATATGGAAGGGCTAGTGAGGCAGTAAATAAAATAAAAAAAATTCATATGAAAAAAAGTGCAGCTATATTTTTAAAAGAAAATAACTTTTCGAGATTTACTATAAGATTTGACGTTATAGAAGTCTATATGATAAATGGAAAATGCAAGATTAATCATATTAAGCAAATAATTTGAAAAATAACATATAAATTAGCCCTAAAAATCGCAAAATATTAAGAAAATCTTTATAAAACTGCTTGCAAATTGGAAAATATATGATATAATGTAAAAGCTAAGTAAAGCCAATACGAGAAAGGAAGATTGAAAATGAATTGTAAAGTTGAGAAAACAGAAAACGCAAATGAAGTAAAATTAGAAATTACAGTAGACGCAGAAAAATTTGAAAACGCAATGAAAAAAGTATATTTCCAAAATGCTAAATATATTAATATACCAGGTTTTAGAAAAGGAAAAGCTCCAATGAATATAGTAGAAAAATATTATGGAGCAGAAATCTTTTATGAAGATGCATTTAATGAAGTTGCAACAGAAGCTTATGATGAAGCAATTGACACAAACAAAATAGATGTAGTAAGCAGACCAACAGTTGATATAGTTCAAATGGAAAAAGGAAAAGATGTAATATTTACAGCAGTAGTACAAGTAAAACCAGAAGTAGAATTAGGAAAATATAAAGGAATAGAAATAAAGAAAATAGAATATCCAGTAAAAGACGAAGATGTTCAAAATGAAATAAAACAAATGCAAGACAAAAACTCAAGATTAGTAACAGTTGATGACAGAGCATTAGAAAATGGAGATACAGCAACAATTGACTTTGAAGGATTTGTTGATGGTGTTGCATTTGAAGGTGGAAAAGCAGAAGGACATGAACTAGAAATAGGAAGCGGAGCTTTTATACCAGGATTTGAAGATCAATTAGTTGGAATGAAAATTGATGAAGAAAAAGAAATAAAAGTAACATTCCCAAAAGAATATTTCTCTAAAGATTTAGCTGGAAAAGAAGCAACATTTAAAGTAAAATTACATGAAATAAAGAAAAAAGAATTACCAAACTTAGATGATGAATTTGCTAAAGATGTAAGCGAATTTGATACATTAAAAGAATTAGAAGCAAGTATCAAAGAAAGACTTGAAAAAGACAATGCACAAAAAGCGAAATATGAAACAGAAGAAGCTGCAATAAAAGCTGTATGTGATAAATCAAAAGTAGAAATTCCATCAGGAATGGTAGATATGGAAGTTGATCATATGATTCAAGATATAAATCAAAGACTTTCATACCAAGGTTTAAAACTAGAACAATACCTAAAAATGATAGGAAAAACTGAAGAAGAAGTAAGAAAAGAATATGAACCACAAGCAATTGAAGCAATAAAATCAAGACTTACTTTAGAAGCAGTTAGAAAAGCAGAAAAAATCGAAGCAACAGACGAAGAAATAAATGCTAAATTAGAAGAAATGGCTAAAAACTATGGAAAGAAAGTTGAAGAAATTAATGATAATGAAAACTTAAAAGATTATATCAAAGAAGGAATCGAATCAGAAAAAGCAATTGATTTCATAGTAAAAAATGCAAAAATAAAATAAAGTAAAAAGAAGTTAGGGGGAAAGTCTTTTATTAAAAATAGAGAAGTTTTACCTAACTTTTTCTACTCTAATAGACTATATTAGAGCAAATATTTATATACTTGTGATAAAATTACAAGGGTAGGGAGGATAAATTATGTTAGAAAAATCAAGTTTAGTACCATATGTTGTTGAACAGACAAGTAAAGGTGAACGTTCATATGACATATTTTCAAGATTATTAAAAGACAGAATAATATACTTAGGAGAAGATGTAAATCCAACAACATCAAGTTTAATAGTTGCACAAATGTTGTTCTTGGAATCAGAAGATCCAGATAAAGAAATATATTTTTATATAAATTCACCTGGAGGATCAATAACAGATGGAATGGCAATTGTAGATACAATGAATTATATAAAATGTCCAGTTGAAACAGTATGTGTAGGACTTGCAGCAAGTATGGGAGCAGTATTATTAACTGCTGGTGAAAAAGGAAAAAGATTTGCAATGCCAAACTCAGAAATTATGATACACCAACCATTAATTGGTGGTGGAGGACTACAAGGTCAAGCAACAGAAATTAAAATTCATGCAGATCATTTAGTTCGTACAAGAGAAAAATTAAATAAATTCTTAAGTGAAAGAACAGGAAAACCACTAGATGTTATAGAAAAAGATACGGAAAGAGATAATTATATGACAGCAGAAGAAGCTCTAGAATATGGTTTAATAGATGGAATTATGACAAAAAGAGCTTAAGAAAAAAGGAGATTAAAATGGCAAAAAATGATATACCAAAAAGTGTAAAATGTTCATTTTGTGGCAAAACACAAGATAATGTTAGAAAAATAATTGCTGGTCCTGGTGTATATATTTGTAATGAATGTGTAGGATTATGTAATGAAATAATTGATGCTGAATATTCTGATGAAGACACATATACTTTAGCAGAATTAGATGAGATTCCAAGTCCAAAAGAAATAAAAGAAATTCTTGATGAATATGTAATTGGGCAAGAAGAAGCAAAAAAAGTTCTTGCAGTAGCAGTATATAATCACTATAAAAGAGTTGCTTATGAAGAAAATATTGAAGAAAAACAAGAAATTAGTGATGATGATGTAGAAATTCAAAAAAGCAATATTTTATTAGTAGGACCAACAGGATGTGGAAAAACATTATTAGCAAGTACACTTGCAAAAATATTAAATGTACCATTTGCAATAGCAGATGCAACAACACTTACAGAAGCTGGATATGTTGGAGAAGATGTTGAAAATATTCTTTTAAAACTAATTCAAGCTGCTGATGGAGATATAGAAAAAGCAGAAAAAGGAATTATATATATTGACGAAATAGACAAAATAACAAGAAAATCTGAAAATCCATCAATAACAAGAGATGTAAGTGGTGAAGGTGTTCAACAAGCATTATTAAAAATAGTAGAAGGAACAATTGCATCAGTTCCACCACAAGGTGGAAGAAAACATCCTCAACAAGAAATGATACAAATAGATACATCAAATATATTATTTATTTGTGGAGGAGCATTTGAAGGATTAGAAAATATTATAAAAGATAGAATTGGAAAAAAATCAATAGGGTTTGGTGCTGAAATTCAAAGTAGTAAAGATATGGATAAATACGAAGTATTTGAACAAATACTTCCACAAGATTTATTAAAATTTGGAATGATTCCAGAATTTATAGGACGTTTACCAATTATTGCTACATTAAAAGAATTAGATAGAAAAGCATTAATAAAAATAACAACAGAACCAAAAAATGCATTAGTAAAACAATACAAAAAATTATTAGAAATTGATGGCGTAGAGTTAGAATTTGAACCAGATGCGCTTGAGGCAATTGTTGATAAAGCAATTGAAAGAAAAACAGGTGCAAGAGGTTTACGTTCAATAATAGAAAACGTTATGACAGATATAATGTATGATATTCCATCAAATGAAAAAATTGAAAAATGTATTATAACAAAAGATACAATTCAAAATAATGCAAAACCTAAAATTATAGAAAATCCGAATAAAGAATCTAAAAAGAAACAGAGAGTTCAAGCAGAAGTAAAGGAAACTGCATAAAATATGAAAAAAGCTAAGATATATTTTATATCTCAGCTTTTTTTCATATACAAAACTATTTATTGTTATTTTTTTGATTATTGCTTTTTTTACTATTATTATTTCTATTTTGGTTATTATTTTTTTCTGACATAAATAACACCTCCAATTTAAATTTACAAAAATATTGTCTCCATAGTTGCAAGAAATATTCAATTATATTGTAAAAAACAAAAAAAAGATATATAATAAGGACGAAAATCGAAAAAATGAATACAATAGAATGAATATATTTCAGTAAAAAGAAATATTAATTTGCACCATTGAAAGGATGAGATAAGAATGGAATTTAAAAATAAAAAATTAGAACAATTTGAAAAAGATATAGAAAAAAAGAAAATAGCAGTAATTGGAATTGGAGTAAGCAATATTCCGTTAATAGATTATTTGCATGAAAAAAAAGCAGAGGTATCAGTATTTGATGACAGAGAAGAAGATAAGATTTCAAAAGATATTTTAGAAAAATTAAAAAAATATAATTTTAAATGTTATTTTGGAAAAAGAAACTTAGACAATTTACATGGATTTTACTTAATTTTTAGATCACCAAGTTGTTTGCCTACAAAACCTGAATTAGAAAAAGAAGCACAAAGAGGAGCAATAATAACAACAGAAATAGAACAATTAATAAAAATGGCACCTTGTAAAGTAATTGGAATAACTGGAAGTGATGGAAAAACAACAACTACTACATTAACAGCTAGAATTTTAGAAGATGCAGGATATAAAGTCTATTTAGGTGGAAATATAGGTATTCCATTATTCACAAAATTAAATGAAATAAAGCCAGAAGATCTAATAGTATTAGAATTAAGTAGTTTTCAATTAATGGGAATGAAAGTTAGTCCAGACATATCTGCAATAACAAACATAACACCAAATCATTTAAATGTACATAAAGACTACCAAGAATACATAAATGCCAAAAAGAATATATATAGAAATCAAAAAGATACAGGAATACTGGTAATAAATGCAGATAATGATTTAACTAGAGAATGTCAAAATGATGCAAAAGGTGATGTTATCTTATTCAGTAGTAAACAAAAATTAGACTATGGATTTATCGTAGAAAACGGAATTGTAAAAGAGTGTAATGATGGAATAAGAAAACATATTGTATCACAAGATGAAATAAAATTAAAAGGAATTCATAATTTAGAAAATATATGTACAGCATTAGCATTAACAAAAAAATTAGTAAATACAGAAAAAGCAGTTGATACAATAAAAGAATTTGCAGGAGTACATCATAGATTAGAATTGGTAAGAACACTAAATGGAGTGGAATGGTATAATGATTCTGCAAGTACAACACCAACAAGAGGAATATCAGCATTAAAGTCATTTAATAAAGAAATAGTGTTAATAGCAGGAGGAGCTGACAAAAACCTAGATTATACACCAATTGCAAAACCAATTGTAGAAAAAGTAAAAAGTTTAATATTAATTGGTCAAACAGCAAATAAAATATATACAGCAGTAAAAAATGAATTGGAAAATCAAAATAAAACTTTAGATATACATATGTGTGAAACATTTAGAGAAAGTTTAGAATTAGCAAAAAGAATTGCAAAACCTGGTCAAATAGTATTATTCTCACCAGCAAGTACAAGTTTTGATATGTTTAAAGATATGTATGATAGAGGAGATCAATTTAGAGAAGAAGTAAATAAATTTTAAAAACAAAAGAAATAGAGGTGGGGGATTAATGACAATAAAACAAGCAATAACAAAAGGAATGATAATGTTAAAATCAAATAATGTAGAAAGCCCAAAATTAAAAGCAAGACTATTATTACAATATGTTTTAGATAAACCAAGGCAATATATTATAGTTTATGATAATAAAGAAATTGATAAACAGCAACAATGGCAATATTTTGTTAATATTGAAAAATTAACAAAAGGAATACCATTACAACATATAACACATAGACAAGAATTTATGAAAATGGACTTTTTTGTTGATGAAAATGTATTAATTCCAAGGCCTGATACAGAAATATTAGTTGAAGAAGTTATAAAAATTGCTCAAAAATATAATTCACCAAGGATATTAGATTTATGTACAGGAAGTGGAGCAATTGCAATATCATTAAAAAAATTTGTGCCAAATGCAGATATAACAGCTGTAGATATAAGTGAAAAGGCATTAGAAATAGCACAAAAAAATGCGGAGAAATTAGAAGCAAAAATAAATTTTGTGAAATCAGATTTATTTGATAAATTAGATAATAAAAAATTTGACATTATAGTTTCAAATCCACCATATATAAGAAAAGATGAAATAAAAAAATTGAGTGAAGAAGTTCAAAAAGAGCCTAAAATTGCATTAGATGGTGGAGAGGATGGATTAGATTTTTATAGAATAATTGCAGAACAAGCAATTAATTATTTAAAAACAGGAAGTTTTCTATGTTTTGAAATTGGATATAATCAAAAAAATGATGTAATTAAAATAATTGAAGATGAACAAAATTATAAAAATACATATTGTAAAAAAGATTTATATGGAAATGATAGAATAATAATAACACAAGTTTTATGATTGGAGGAAATATGTCTTTTTCAACAGAATTAAAAGAAGAGATAAGCAAATCAGAAAAACTATCAAATAAAGAAAATGTTAAATATGAACTTATGGGATATTTGATGAGTAGTAATATATCTGAAGAAAAAAATAAAATAAAATTTTCAACAGAAAATGAATATAATATTAATAGATTTGCACGATTGTTGAGTAATTGTGGAATTGAAACATATAATATAAACATTCAAGGTAAATTATTTGTAATAACTTGTCCTAAAATGGAAATACAAATAGATAATTTAACAATAGAGCAATTGAAAAATATAGTAAGAGGAGCCTATTTGGGCTCAGGTTCTATTAACAATCCTGAAAATACATATCATTTAGAAATAAGTGTTAGAAAAAAAGATTATGCAGATATTATAGTAGAAGGATTAAGTAGTTTTGATATAAAAAGTAATGTTATAGAAAAAAATAAAGAATATACAATATATTTAAAAGATGGTGAAGAAATCTCAAAAACATTAGCTTTATTAGGGGCAAATAAATCTGTCTTAAAATTTGAAGAAATTAGAGTAAAAAGAGAAATGAACAATAAAGTAAATAGATTAGTAAATTGTGAAACTGCAAATATGAATAAAACTATGAATGCTTCAATAGAACAGATTGAGATAATAAGAAAATTAAAACAAAATGGTAAATTCGAAAAATTAGAAGAACCATTAAAAGAGATAGCAGAACTTAGATTACAAAATCCTAGTGCAAGTCTAATAGAACTTGGAAAAATGTTAAAAACACCAATAGGTAAATCTGGAGTAAATTATAGATTAAAAAAAGTAATGGAGATTGGTAAGAAAATAGATGATAACAAAAAATAAAATAGGAATATATGTACATATCCCATTTTGTAAGAAAAAGTGTGATTATTGCGATTTTATATCATATTGTGGAAAAGATGATTTGATTGAAAAATATGTAGATTCAGTAAAAAAGGAAATCGATCATGTGAAAATAAAATCAGAAATAACAACAATATATATTGGTGGAGGAACACCATCATATATAGATAGTAAATTTATTGTGCAGATATTAGAAAAGATAAAAGAAAAAAATGTTGCACAAGATGCTGAAATAACAATTGAAGTTAATCCGGGAACAGTAACTCAAGAAAAACTACAAGACTATATTGATTGTGGTATTAACAGAATAAGTATAGGGCTACAAACTACAAATGATGAGTTATTAAAGCAGATTGGTAGAATTCATAATTATGAACAATTTTTAGAAACATATAAATTAGCAAAAAAAGTTGGTTTTAAAAATATAAATGTTGATTTAATGTTAGGACTTCCAAATCAAAGAATTATTGATTTAAAAGAAAGCTTAGAAAATGTATTGAGATTAGCTCCAAAACATATATCAGTATATTCATTAATTGTTGAAGATGGTACACCTATTGCTAATAAAATAAAAAATGGAAAATTAAAATTGCCAGATGATGAGTTAGAAAGAAATATGTATTGGTATGTAAAAAACACATTAGAATTAAATGGATACAAACATTATGAAATATCTAATTTTGCTAAAAAAGGGTATGAGTCAAAACATAATATGAATTGTTGGAATCAAATGGAATATGTTGGAATTGGTACAGCTGCACATTCTTATAGAGATATAACAAGATATTCTAATACTGAAGATATAAAAGAATATATTAAGAATGTTCAAAAAGGAGAATTTGAAAAAAATAGAATTATACATGAAATACAAAAAGAAGAAGATTCTAAAAAAGAATTTATGCTCCTTGGTTTGCGTAAAATAGATGGACTAAAAATAAGTGAATTTAAAAATAAGTTTGGAGATAATCCAATTTATTTATATAGAAATGAATTGAAAAAACTTTCTGATGAAAAATTAATAATAATACAAGATGATAATATTAGATTATCTAATAAAGGAATAGATTTAGCTAATTTAGTGTGGGAAGAATTTGTATAGTAGTTGCTAAACAAGTAAAAATATGGTATAATATTAAAGTTGCCAAAAGGCAAATATTATATATTTGGAGGATAGAAAATATGATGTTACTAATTGCTAAACGGTTTGGATTTGAGTTTATTACATTTTTCATTTTAGCGACAATTTATTATAAGCTTTTTCATAAGCATGAAAAATGGTTTAAGCAATCGATTAGAATATCATTGGTATTAAGCATTATTTGGACTATTCTGTATTGTCTGGATATGGTTGTATTCAGATGAAAGAAAGGGTATGGTGAAAAACACCATACCCTTTTCTTTTAGCCTATTAGGTCAGTAATGTTGAAATATATACTATTGTATGGTATAAATAAAAAATATAAATTTGAAAAATAGAAAGAGATAAAGTATAATGAATAGGGAGAATACCAAAAGTATAATAAAAAAGATATTAATAATATTAGTGATTATTATAATATTAGGAGTGATATTAACAATGGGAATAGGAAACTATTTTGTGAATTATGCTATTGCTAGAAGCGGAGATGGTGGAAATAGAGAAATAAAAGATGATTCAAAAATAGAAGTATTAAGAGAAGATGAAAAAATAATAGAAAGCAATAGGACACAAGCAAAAGAATCATCAGAAAAATGGGCAAATAATATAAAAAAGCAAAGTGTAGAAACAAAAGCTAATGATGGAATAAATCTAAGAGGAACAGAATATTTAACAAATGAAGAAAATGATAACTGGGTTATTATATTTCATGGATATAGAGCAGAGCCTAAATCTGTTTTAACAATTGGAGAACATTTTTCTGAAAAAGGTTATAATGTTTTAATTCCAAGCATGAGAGCTTGTGCTGAAAGTGATGGAGATTTTGTAGGAATGGGGTGGCTTGATAAAGATGATTTGAAATGTTGGGTAAATTTGATTTTAGAACAAAATTCTAATGCCAATATCATATTACATGGATCTTCAATGGGAGCAGCAACAGTATTAATGGCATCAGGAGATGAATTACCACAAAATGTTAAAGCGATAATTGCTGATAGTGGATATACTTCAGTTTGGGATATATTTGCATCAGAAGCAAAAGCAAGATTTGGTATTCCTGCATTTCCTGTATTAAATATGTTTCAAGTTGTTGCGAAAATTAGAGCTGGATATGATATAAAAAAGGCATCTGCTTTAGAACAAGTGAAGAAAAGTAATACACCAATATTATTTATACATGGAGATAAAGACGATTTTGTGCCAGAATCAATGTGCGAAAAATTATATGATTCTGCTAATTGCATAAAAGAAAAATTAATTATAAGTGGAGCTGGACATACAGATTCCAAATATAAAGAACCAGATACTTATTATAATAAAATATTTGAATTTATAGATAAAGTTGAAAAATAAATATAAAAAATTTGAAATTTCTATTTATTTTTATTAATATATTATATATAATTAAAGTGAGAAAAATAAAAGGTGAATATCAAATGAAGAAATTAAAAAAGTGTTTAATAGTAGTATTAATTTTAACAATATTTTTTTCAGCAATATTTAATTATAATGTATCAATTGCTGATGTAGGAAACTTTGAAGATTATGATAGTGGAAGTTCATGGGATGATGACTCATGGGACAGTGAAAGTTCATGGAACGATTGGGATGACGATGATTATAGTTATAGCGGAACAAGTTATAGTAGTGGGGGGAGTTCTCCATTAGTTTCAATTATAACAGTTATTATTATCTTTATTATTGCAGGAGCTATAGCTTCAAGTAATAACAAAAAATCAACAAAAAATCGACACATACCATCAATATATGATGAGTTTGATTCATCAGAAGAAAATGTTGAAAGAAAGATTAAAGCTGTTGATGAAATGTTTAATAAAGAAGAATTTTCAGCTTGGACTAGAAGTTTATTTATAAAATTACAAGAAGCATGGACTGCGAGAGATTGGAGTACTATTAGGGTATTTGAAACAAATGAATTATTTGAACAACATCAAAAACAATTACAAGATTATATAGATAGAAAACAAATAAATGTAATGGAAAGAATTTGTGTGTTATCAGTTAGACTAGTAAGCTTTAAACAAACAGGAAATAAAGATGTTTTAACAGTTTTATTAAGATCTAGAATGAATGATTATATAATTGATGAAACAACAGGAAAAATTATAAAGGGTGATAAAACAAAAGATATATATAGCACATATAAACTTGACTTTATCAGAACAACAGGAGAAAAAACAAAACCAGGACCTATTGATGTAAATACAACAAATTGTCCAAATTGCGGAGCACCAACACAAATTACATCATCAGGAAAATGTGAGTATTGTGGAAGTATAATTACAACAGGAGAACATAGTTGGGCATTATCAAATTTAGAAAGAATATAATAAAATAAATAGAAATGTGATTGTAAAACGAAATTTTTGATTTATTTCAAGAATTTCGTTTCTTTTATATTTGTTCTTTTAATAAAACTAATATTGACAAATTACCATAATTCGTAGTATAATGTTAGCCGTAGTTAACAAAGAGATTGAATGTAAAAAAAGGAGAAATCATGATAACAAAAGCATCTGAAGAATATTTAAAAACAATGTATGTATTAAAAAAACAAAATGGAAATATTAGAGTAACAGATATTGCAAATAAAATGAACTGTACAAAGCCTAGTGTAAATAAAGCACTAAATAATTTAAAAGAAGAAAAATTAGTAAAATACGAAACATATGGAACAATAGAATTAACAGAACAAGGAGAAAATTTGGCACAAAAAATTTTAGAAGCATATGACATTGTTTATTTGTTTTTAAAAGATGTATTAGATTTAGATGAACAATCTGCAAAAGACGAGGCAGAAAAAATAAAATTAGTAACAACAGATGAAACAATAAATAAATTAGCAAAATATGTACATAATGTTTTAGGATTAAAAGAATTAAATTGCAATTATGATATAAATCAAGAAAAATGTAGATGTTGTGTAAAAAGAGCAAAAACGAAGAAAAGTAATGATATGCAAAATTAATAAAAGGAAGGAATAATAAAAATGAGTAAAGAGTTATTAGAAATAAAAGATTTACATGTAAATGCAGGAGAAAAAGAGATTTTAAAAGGTTTAAATTTGAAAATAAATAAAGGAGAAGTACATGTAATAATGGGGCCAAATGGTGCAGGAAAATCAACACTTGCAAATGTTATTTTAAATAATCCAGAATATACAAAAACAAGTGGAACTGTTGAATTTGAAGGTGAAAACATCAATGATTTAAGTACAGATAAAATAGCCAAAAAAGGAATATTTATGTCATTTCAATTGCCAGAAGAAATACCTGGAATTTCAACAATGAACTTTTTAAAATATGCAAAAAATAAAATTACTGAAAAGCCAGTAAAAGTATTTGAATTTAGAGATACTGTAAAAAAATATTCAGAAGAATTAAACATGAATCCAAAACTAATTGAAAGAAACTTAAATGTTGGATTTTCTGGAGGAGAAAAAAAGAAGAATGAAATATTACAAATGCTTGTATTAAATCCAAAACTTGCAATATTAGATGAAACAGATTCAGGATTAGATGTTGATGCTATAAAAATAGTTTCAAAAGGAATTGAAATGTTTAAAAATGATGATAATGCAGTTTTAATAATAACACATAATACAAGAATATTAAATCATCTAAAAGTTGATTATGTACATGTTTTAGTAAATGGACAAATTGTAAAAACATCAACAGCAGAATTGGCAGAACAAATTGAAGAAACAGGATATGCACAATATAAAAAATAGAAAGGAAATCTATATGTCAAAAACACAGGTAAATGAGATAGATAGAAATATATATGATATAAAAAATAAAGATGACTATGAATTTAAAATGCAAAAAGGTTTAAGCAGAGAAATAGTTGAACAAATATCAAAAAGAAAAAATGAACCAGATTGGATGTTAGAAATTAGACTAAAAGCATTAGAAATGTACGAAAAATTAGAGCTTCCAACATGGGGACCAGATTTATCAGAATTGAAAATGGATGAAATAGCAACATATGTAAAACCAAAAACAAATCTAAATAGTTCATGGGAAGATGTGCCAGATGAGATAAAAGACACATTTGATAAATTAGGAATACCAGAAGCAGAAAAGACCTCATTAGCAGGAGTAGGAGCACAATATGATTCAGAAGTAGTATATCATAGCATGAAAGAAGATTTAATAAAACAAGGAGTAATCTATACTGATATGGAATCAGCTGTAAGAGATTATCCAGAAATAGTAAAAGAACATTTCATGAAATGTGTACCAATAAGTGATCATAAATTTGTTGCATTACATGCAGCAGTATGGTCTGGTGGATCATTTGTATATGTACCAAAAGGAGTAAAATTAGATATACCATTACAATCATATTTTAGATTAAATTCTCCAGAATCAGGACAATTTGAACATACATTAATAATAGTTGATGAAGGAGCAAGTTTACATTTTATAGAAGGATGTTCAGCTCCAAAATATAATAAAGTAAATTTACACGCAGGATGTGTAGAACTATATGTAAAAGATAACGCATATTTAAGATATTCAACAATAGAAAACTGGTCGAAAAATATGATGAACCTAAATACTAAAAAAGCAATAGTAGGAAAAAATGCACAAATAGATTGGGTAACAGGCTCATTTGGTTCAAAAATCTCTATGTTATATCCAATGAGTATATTAAATGGTGAAAATGCAAAAACAGAATATACAGGAATCACATTTGCAGGTGGAGGACAAGACTTAGATACAGGATTTAAAGTAATTCATAATGCTCCAAACACATCATCTGTAGTAAATTCAAAATCGATTTCAAAAGATGGAGGAGCATGTACTTATAGAGCGTTAGTAAGAATAAATGAAAATGCAAAAAATTCAAAATGTAGTGTAAGTTGTGAATCATTAATGTTAGATGATATTTCAAGATCTGATACAATACCAGTAAATGATATTAGAACAGATGAAGTAGAATTTTCACACGAAGCCAAAATAGGAAAAATAAGTGATAAAGCAATATTTTATTTAATGTCAAGAGGATTGTCAGAAGAAGATGCAAAAGCAATGATAGTAAGAGGATTTGCATATCCTATTTCAAAAGAATTACCAGTAGAATATGCAGTTGAAATGAATAATTTAATAAATCTAGAGTTAGAGGGGGCAATCGGATAATGGAAAAATTAAGAGTAAATGATACACCAGTAAGAACAGCAAGAAATTTTTTAATAAACAATATTGAAATTGAATTAGAAATGCCAGAAAAGATTGCTGAATTCAAAAATATAGAAATTATTAATAATGGAAGCATAATTGATAATCAAACAACAAATCAAGCATTAACATATGGAACTGGTAAAATTTTAGAAGAATTAAATTATGAAACAGCAAATAATAAAATAAGAATTCAAACAGAAAACAAAAAAGAAAACATTAGAATAAGATATACATTTGATGATGAAAATATTAATTTGATAAATCAAATAGAAATTATTGCAAATGGAGACACAAATATAATAATAGAATATATATCAAATACAAGTAAGAAGTGTTTTCATAATGGAATTATAAGAATAATAGCAAATGCAAAATCTAAATTGGATATAACAATTGTAAATTTATTAAATGAACAATCAGAAAATTTTGAAGCAATAGAAAATAAGTTAGAAGAAAATTCAAATGTAAAATATACAATTATTGATATTGGTGGAAAAACGAGTATATCAAATTATTATTCTAATATTATAGGTGATAATGCTGAAAATGATTTAAAATCTATATATTTAGGAATAGATAATCAAATAAAAGACATTAATTATATTGCAGAATTAAGAGGAAAAAAGACTAATATAGACATTGATGTTCAAGGAGCTCTAAAAGATTCTGCAAAGAAAAACTTTAAAGGAACAATTGATTTCAAAAAAGGTGCTAAAAAGTCAAAAGGTAATGAAAATGAATATTGTATGTTATTATCAAATAAAGCAAAATCAATAGCATTGCCAATGCTTTTATGTACAGAAGAAGATGTCGAAGGAAATCATTCAACAGCATCTGGAAAAGTTGATATGAAACAATTATTTTATTTAATGACTAGAGGATTAAGTTATAAAGAAGCTGTGAAATTAATTGTTAAAGCTAATTTTCAAAAGATAATTGATAGAATAAATGATGAAGAATTAAAAAATGTGATATTAAAAGAGATTGATAAAAAGCTAGATTAAAAAAGCTCCCAATCCGCAGTGCGAGATTGGGAGTGAACAAAAATTATATTGCAATAAGTACAATTGGAATGCCGAAGCCAATCAGTGCCAATCCACCAAGAAGGTGGAATAAGAAGAATTGACGACTATCAGTCATACACCAAAATCCAACACCAGTCAACATCAGCCCTAAAAGCATTAGGGCAAAGTTGAAGTCTGATGTGATATAATGCATAATTAAGTTCATATAAAACCCTCCAGAATTAAAAAAATTCGGTCAACCTTTATTATATCACTAATAGGAAAAAAAGTCAAAGAAAGGATTGCAAAAATGAATGTTGAAAATATAAAAAAAGATTTTCCATTATTAGAAAATCGCAATATAACATATTTAGATAGTGGAGCTACAACTCAAAAGCCAATACAAGTAATAAATGCAATAGAAGAATTTTATAAAAAAAATAATGCAAATCCACATAGAGGAGCTTACACATTAAGTATTGAAGCAACAGAAGCTTATGAAAGTACAAGACAAAAGATTGCGAAATTTATTAATGCGAAACATCCAGAAGAAATAATTTTTTCAAAAAATGCTACAGAAAGTTTAAATTTAATAGCATATTCATATGGAATGAATAATTTAAAAAAAGATGATGAAGTTGTTATATCTATAATGGAACATCATTCAAATTTAGTACCATGGCAAAAAGTAACAAAAGCAACTGAAAGTAAATTAAATTATATGTATATTAATGAAGAATTCGAACTTTCAGATGAAGAAATTGAAACAAAAATCACAGATAGAACAAAAATAGTTGGAATAGCACATGTTTCAAATGTTTTAGGAACAATTAATAATGTAAAAAAAATAATCAAATATGCACACAAAAAAGGAGCAATAGTAATTGTTGATGCATCACAAAGCATTCCACATATGAAAATAGATGTACAAGATTTAGATGCAGATTTTTTAGTATTTTCAGGACATAAAATGTTAGCACCTCTTGGAATTGGGGTATTATATGGAAAAAGAGAAATCTTAAATAAAATGACACCATTTTTAATGGGTGGAGATATGATTGAATATGTATATGAACAAGAAACAACATATGCACCATTACCAAATAAATTTGAAGCTGGGACACAAAATGTAGAAGGTGTTGTAGGATTAGGTGCTGCAATTGATTATATTCAAAATATAGGATATGACAAAATGCAAGAATTAGAAAATGATGTATTAGCATATGCAAGACAAGAATTATCAAAATTAGATTATTTAACATTATATATGACTCCAAATGAAAAAAATCATTCAAGTGTAATTTCATTTAATATAAAAGGTGTACATCCACATGATGTAGCAAGTATATTAGATTCAGAAGGTGTATGTGTACGTTCTGGAAACCATTGTGCACAACCACTTATGAGATTTTTAGGGATTGATTCAACATGTAGAGCAAGTTTTTATTTTTATAATACAAAAGAAGATGTAGATAGACTTGTACATGCTTTAAATAAAGCTTATGATATGTTTAAAAAATTTATAAAATAAAGAAAGGCTAAAAAATGGAAGATTTAACAGATGTATATAATGACTTAATAATGGAACATAGTATGAATTCATATAATAAAAAGAAGTTAGAAAATGCAGACTATTCTGAAATTGGACATAATCCAAATTGTGGAGATGAAATAACACTAGAACTAAAATTAAATGGAGATAAAATTGAAGATATGGCATTTTCAGGACATGGATGTGCAATTTCACAAGCTTCAACATCTATAATGATAGATACGTTAAGAGGTAAAACAATTGAAGAAGCAAAAGAAATTATAAAAACATTTATAGAAATGATAAAAAGAGAAATAACAGATGAAGAACAATTAAAAAAATTAGAAGATGCAATAGCATTTAAAAATGTATCAAACATGCCTGCAAGAGTAAAATGTGCATTACTTGCATGGCATACATTAGAAGATATGTTAAATAAGAATGATGAAAATGGAAAAGGAACAATAAATTGTTGTCATTAATTATTAAAAAGGAAAATGAAATGGAAAATAAAAAAGTATTATTAGGAATGAGTGGAGGGGTAGACAGTAGTGTATCAGCATTACTTTTAAAGCAAAATGGATATGATCCAATAGGAATGACATTAGAATTATTTGCAGGAAGCAGTTGCTGTAATGTAAGTACATATATAGATGCGAAAAATGTATGTAATTCAATTGGAATTCCACATATTACAGATGATTGTAAAACATTATTTAAAAAATGTGTAATACAAGATTTTATAGATTGTTATTCAAATTGTAAGACACCAAATCCATGTATAGAATGTAATAAATATATGAAATTCGGATATATGTGGGAAAAAGCAAAAGAATTAGGATGTGAATATATAGCAACAGGACATTATGCCAAAACAGAATATAGTGAAAAATATGGCAGATGGGTATTGAAAAAATCAAATGCAGGAAAAAAAGATCAAAGTTATGTATTATGGAATATTCAAAAAGAATTAATTGAACATGTATTATTTCCACTTTCTGATTTTGAAGATAAAGAACAAATAAGAGAAATTGCAAGAGAAAATAATTTAAAAGTTGCAAATAAACCTGATAGTGAAGATATATGTTTTGTACCAGATGGCAATTACAAGAAATTTTTGGAAAACAATTCTGATATAAAACCTAAAGTTGGAAACATAGTAACAACAAAAGGTGAAATTTTAGGAAAGCATACAGGATTATATAATTATACAATTGGGCAAAGAAAAGGATTAGGAATATCTTATAAATCACCATTATTTGTTATAGGATTTAATCCAAAGAAAAATGAAGTAATTGTTGGTGAAGAAAATGAATTATATAAAAAAGAAATAACAATAGGAGAAATAAATTTATTATTATTTGATGAAATAAAAGAACCAATTAAAGTTGATGTTAAAACAAGATACTCATCAAAAGTAGCCAAAGCAATGATTATTCAAAATGGAGATTGTATAAAAATAGAATTTGACGAGCCACAAAGGGCACTTACACCTGGTCAATCAGCAGTATTTTATATTGATGATATTGTAGTTGGTGGTGGAAAAATATTGTAAAGAAAACAGATATTATAATGTTTAATGTTATAATATCTATTTTTTGGCGAACTTTGAGATAACTGAAAACTTGACAAATAGCATATTAAGGGGTATACTATAAAGGTATAAAAGGAGAAACTATGTCTGAAAATAATAGTAGAAAAGTATTTGATAGTTTAGTATCAAGAACCAAAATATATTTAGTAATAATATTAATATTATTTATTTTAATATCAGTATTTAGACCTATATTAATAATTCCATCAATAATATTATATATATCAATATTATGTTATACATATTTTGCAAATAACAAAAGAAAAAGTGAAATATCAGAGCAATTGCAAGATTTAACATTAACAGTAGATTCAGCAGCCAAAAGTAGTTTAATAAATTCACCATTCCCACTTGTAATATTAGAAACAAACGGAAATATTGTATGGAAAAGTTCAAAATTTGTAACAGAATTTGCAGATATTGATATGGATAATTATATAGATGATTTGATAATAGACATAAAAGATGAGATTGAAAAAAGTGATAATAAAAAAAGAAAATCAGTAATAAGACAAATACAAATAGGAAAGAAAACATATACAGTACAAGGCGAATTTGCTAAATCAAAGAAATATGAAAGAAAGAAATCACCAGAATATATGATGATTTTATATTTTATTGATGAAACAGAAAAAGTTAAATTAAAACAAGAGAACGAAGACAAAAAAATATGTGTTGGAATAATAATGATAGACAATTATGAAGAAGTTACACAAAGAGTTGATGCAGAGCAAAAAACACAATTAATGGCAAAAGTAGAAAGCACAATATATGATTGGGTAAATGAAACAAATGGAATACTAGTAAAAGCAGATAGAGATACATATGTATATGTATTTGAACAAAAAAATCTCGAAAAAATTAAAGAAGAAAAATTTGCAATACTAGATTCTATTAAAAATCTTGTAAGAAAAGACAAAATACAATTAACATTAAGTATAGCAATTTCAAATGAAGGAGATACAGAAAGAGATGTATATAAATCAGCTTCTGCAGCAATGGATGTAATATTAGGTAGAGGTGGAGATCAAGCAGTAATAAGACAAAATGGAAAATATTTATTCTTTGGTGGAAAAGTTGAAGAAGTAGAAAAGAGAACAAAAGTAAAAGCAAGAATTGTTGCACATGCATTAGAAGAATTAATAAAAGAAAATGATAAAATAATGATAATGGGACATACAAACCCAGACATAGATGCAATTGGTTCAGCATTAGGAATATATAGAATTGCTAAAACATTAGAAAAAGAGGCAAAAATTGTAGCAAATGTAGAAACTCCATCAATAAAAGATCTTTATGAATCAATAAAGGATCAATATCAAGAAGTATTTATAAGTAGTGAAACAGCTTTAGCACAAGTTGATAGTGGTACTTTAATAATTGTAGTAGATACACATAAAAAAACATATGTTGAATCACCTGAATTATTAACAAAAACAAATAAAATAGTAATAATAGACCATCATAGAAGAAGTGCAGATTTTATAGATAATAGTATATTAACATTCCAAGAAGTATATGCATCATCTGCAGCAGAATTAGTAACAGAAATAATCCAATATACACAAAATGAAGTTGAATTATCAGAAGTGGAAGCAGAGGCATTATATGCAGGAATTATGATGGATACAAAAAATTTCACATTTAAAACTGGTGTAAGAACATTTGAAGCGGCAGCATATTTACGTAGATGTGGTGTTGATATAATAAAAGTAAAAAAATGGTTCCAAAGTGATTTAGAAAGTTATAATACAATATCTGAAATAGTAAGAAAAGCAGAAATTGTAAGAGATTCAATAGGAATATCAATATATGATGTCCAAGAAAAAGAAACAAGCTTAATTTGTGCAAAAGCAGCAGATGAATTATTAACAATAGGAAATATAACAGCATCATTTGTTTTAGGATTAATGGAAGATGGAAAAGTTTGTATAAGTGGACGTTCAATAGGAGATGTAAATGTTCAAATGATATTAGAAAAATTAGGTGGAGGAGGTCATATTACTCTTGCTGGTGCACAGCTTGAAAATGTGACAATAGATGAAGCTAAACAAGAATTGATTTCTAAAATTAATGAATATTTTGAAGAGAAAGAATAAAACAAAAGAATAGCAAGTTTTACTTGCTATTTTTGCTATTTTAGAGTACAATATAAGTCATGAAAGGAAAGTGATTAGTATGAAAGTAATATTAAAAGCAGACATAAAAGGAGTAGGAAAAAAAGATGAAGTAATAAATGCATCAGACGGATATGTACGTAATTTTTTATTCCCTAAAAATTTAGCAGTAGAAGCAAATGCAGAAAATATGGCTAAATTACAAGCACAAAATTCTTCAAAACAATTCAAAAAAGACACAGAAAAAGAAGAAGCACAAAAATTAGCAGAAAAGATGAATAAAATATCATTAAGAATACAAGTAAAAGCAGGAGAAAATGGAAAAATATTTGGTGGAGTTTCAGCAAAAGACATATCAGAAGCTTTTGAAAAACAACACAATATAAAAATAGATAAGAAAAAAATAGATTTAAAAGAAACAATAAAAACATTAGGAATACATACAGTTTCAATAAAACTATTTGAAGGTGTAATAGGAAAAATAAAAGTAGATGTAATTGGATAAATTTCATTTAACAAGTTTTGTATTTATTATCAAAGAAATAAGAAATATAAAAATTGTTATAAGGGGGCAAAAAGATGGAATTAGGAAAAGTACCACCACATGATGAAGATGCAGAACAAGCTGTATTGGGGAGTATGCTAACAGATAATGATGCGGTAATGGCAGCAGTTGAAGTACTAAAAGAAGATGCATTTTATAGAGAAGATAACAAAATAATATATCAAGCAATATTAAACTTATATAGTAAATCAGAACCTATTGATATAATAACATTAAAAGATGAACTTGAATCAATGGGAAAATTTGAACAAGTTGGTGGATTTGAATATTTAGCAAGTTTGCCAGACAAAGTTCCAACAACAGCAAATGTACAAAAATATATAAAAATAGTTGAAGAAAAATCAGTATTAAGAAATTTGATAAAAACAGCAAATGAAATAATAGAATTAGGATATAACCCAACAGAAGATGTTGAAGACATAATGGACGGAGCAGAAAAAAAGATTTTTGATATAATGCAAAGTAAAAACACAAAAAGCTATACACCAATCAAAGATGTATTAGTAGAAAGTTTTACAAATCTTGAAAAATTATATAATCAGAAACAACATGTAACAGGAGTACCAACACAATTTTATGATTTAGATGATAAAACAGCAGGATTACATGGCTCTGAATTGATATTAGTTGCAGCAAGACCAGCTATGGGAAAAACAGCATTTGCATTAAATATTGCAACAAATGCAGCATTAAGAGCAAATGTACCAGTAGCAATATTTAGCCTCGAAATGTCAAAAGACCAATTAGTGAACAGAATGTTATGTAGTGAAGCAATGGTAGACAGTAATAAAGTAAGAACAGGAAAATTAGATGAAGAAGACTGGACAAAACTTGCAGAAGCAATAGGACCACTTTCAGAAGCTGGAGTATATATAGATGATACACCAGGTATATCTGTAATGGAAATAAGAACAAAATGTAGAAAACTAAAGATGGAAAAAAATATAGGACTTGTTGTTATAGACTATTTGCAGTTAATATCAGGAAGCAATAAAAGAAATGGAAGTAGAGAACAAGAAATATCAGAAATAAGTAGATCATTAAAAGTATTGGCAAAAGAATTAAATGTTCCAGTAATAGCATTATCACAGCTATCAAGAGCTGTAGAACAAAGAGATGACCATAGACCTATGCTATCAGATTTGCGTGAATCTGGAGCAATAGAACAAGATGCGGATATAGTAATGTTCTTATATAGAGATGATTATTACAATAAAGAAAGTGCTGAAAAAGATATTGCAGAAGTAATAATAGCAAAACAAAGAGGTGGTTCAACAGGAACTGTAAAATTGTATTGGATGGGAAATTATACAAAGTTTGTAAATATAGAAAGAAGATTTGATGATTGAAAAAATAAAAAAGAGTTGCAAATAAAATAAATAGATGTTATAATATATGCGTTTGCCAAAAGCACTTATAAAAAAATGGAGGTAGCATAATGGCTGAAGCAACAAATCGGTTACAAAATTTTCAACAATTTTTACAAAAATTAATGGGCAATGAATACAGTAACCAAATGGTAGATCAACTTGTCAAGTTGAATCCATATGAAAGCAAGCAAATTACAGTTTTTCAAAATTGGTTGTCATCTTCAAAAGATGACCAATTTGATTTTATGATTTGGCTTGTTGGAGCAATCAACTCGTTGTATAAATCTCATAAATATACGACGGCATACAAACTTTCAGTAGTAAATGCAACAGAAAAAAAAGCAATTTTGAATGAGGTGAAGTTGATTGTAAGAGAAGAAGCCCAAGCTATGGTATAAGGAATAACCTTACAAAATCCAATGACCACCCTTGTTATAATACAAGGGTGGTTTGCCATATTTAGATATTGATTTGAATTTAAGAAAGGTAAAAAATGAAACAAAAAATAATAGAAACAATAAAAAAATATAATTTAATAAATTCAGGAGATAAAATAGTGTTAGGAGTATCTGGTGGACCAGATTCAATTGCAATGTTAGATATTTTAAATCAATTAAAAGATGAAATGAATTTTGAAATATATGTTGTACATGTAAATCATAATATTAGAGGAAAAGATGCTGATGAAGATGAAGAATATGTAAAAAAATATTGTGAAAAATATAATATAAAATGTTTTTCTAAAAAAATAGATGTGCCTACAATTGCCAAAACTAAAAAAATTGGAACAGAAGAAGCTGGAAGAAAAGTAAGATATGAATATTTTGAAGAAATTTTAAAAGAAACAAAATCAAATAAAATAGCAATAGCACATAATAAAAATGACAAAGTAGAAACAATAATTATGCATTTACTTAGGGGAAGCGGAATTTCAGGCTTAAGAGGAATAGAACCAATAAGAGAAGAAAAATTTATAAAACCATTAATAGAATGTGATAGACAAGAAATAGAAAATTATTGCAAAGAGAATAATTTGCAACCAAGAATAGATAAAACAAACTTTGAAAATGAATATACAAGAAATAAAATTAGAAATATTGTAATACCATATATAAAGAAAGAATTTAATCCTAATATTATAGAAACAATAACAAGGTTAGCAGATGTAGTATCAAGTGAAGATGATTTTATAGAAAATGTATCAAATGAAAACTATAAAAAATTACTTGTAATAGGGGAAAAGAATAGAATTGAATTAAAACTAAAAGAATTTAATTTATTAGATGAGGTGTTAAAAAATAGAATTATATTAATAGCAACAAGAAAACTATTTGGATCAACACAAGGAATAGAAAAAGTTAATATAGAAGATATAATAAAATTATGTAATAATAACATAGGAAATAAATTTTTAATGCCAAATAAAAATTTAAAAGTATTAATACAAAATAAAAAAATTAATTTTATAAAAATTGATTAAAAATCAGTATATCCCTAGAAAACATTGAAAAAATGTAACAAAAAAGACACAAAAAAATCACTTAAAAACTATTGAAAAATGAAAAAAGGTATGTTATAGTTTTCGATGTAAAAATGGTATTGTGTAATAATACAAGGAAGGTAGGTAGTAAATTGAAAAAAGGAATAAAAACACTAGCGATGTGGTTAATAATTGGGGTAATAGCAATTGTATTAATAACATCAATAATGGAAAATAGAAGTTCACAAATAACTTATTCAGAATTAATAACAAGTATTGAAAATGGAGAAGTTGAAAAAATAAAAATTTCATCAACAGGTTCACAAGCAACTGTAAAAATGAAAGATTCTAAATTAGAAAAAGAAGTAAGTATACCAAGTTTAGACAGTTTTATGACATATTCACAAGATTATTTAAAAACAGGAGCATTTTCATTAGAAGAAGAAAAAGAATCAATATGGATAACAGCATTAGGATTTATAACACCATTTGGACTTCTTGCAATATTTTTAGTATTTTGGTTTATAATGATGAGTGGAAATAATCAAAATGGAACAAAATCTATGACATTTGGAAAAAGTAAAGCAAGAATGATAAATGCAGGAGAAAAAAATAGAGTAACATTTGATGATGTTGCAGGTGTAGATGAAGAAAAAGAAGAATTACAAGAGATAGTAGAATTCTTAAAAAATCCAAAGAAATTTACAGATATGGGTGCAAGAATACCAAAAGGAGTTTTGCTAGTTGGTCAGCCAGGTACTGGTAAAACATTATTAGCAAAAGCAGTAGCAGGAGAAGCAGGAGTTCCATTTTATATAATAAGTGGTTCAGATTTCGTAGAAATGTTTGTTGGTGTTGGAGCTTCAAGAGTAAGAGATTTATTTGAACAAGCAAAGAAAAATGCACCATGTATAATATTTATAGATGAAATTGATGCAGTAGGACGTCAAAGAGGTGCTGGTTTAGGTGGAGGGCATGATGAAAGAGAACAAACATTAAACCAATTATTAGTAGAAATGGATGGTTTCTCAGATAATGAAGGTGTTATCATTTTAGCAGCAACTAATAGACCAGACGTATTAGATAAAGCATTATTAAGAGCAGGAAGATTTGACAGACAAATAGTAGTTGGAAGTCCAGATGTAAAAGCAAGAGAACAAATTCTTGAAGTACATGCAAGAAAGAAAAAATTAGCAGATGATGTAGACTTAAAAGTAATTGCAAAAAATACATCAGGATTTGCAGGAGCAGATTTAGAGAATGTATTAAATGAAGCAGCATTATTGGCAGCAAGAAGAAATTATAAAGAAATAGGAATGAAAGAAATTGAAGATGCTATGGTAAAAGTAACTATGGGTCCTGAAAAGAAAACAAGAGTAAGAAGTGAAAAGGAAAATAGATTAGTAGCATATCATGAAGCAGGTCATGCTGTAGTAAGTAGATATTTACCAACACAAGATCCAGTACATCAAATATCAATTATACCAAGAGGAATGGCTGGAGGATATACAATGTATAGACCAACAGAAGATAAATCATTTATGTCAAAAACAGAAATGGAAGAAAATATAGTATCACTTCTTGGAGGAAGAGTTGCAGAAGCATTAATACTAAATGATATTTCAACAGGAGCAAGCAATGATATAGAAAGAGCATCACAAATAGCAAGAAATATGGTTACAAAATATGGAATGAGTGAAAAAGTAGGAACAGTAATGTTTGGCGGAGGAGAAGGTGAAGTGTTTTTAGGAAGAGACTTTGCACAAACAAAAGACTATTCAGAAGAAACAGCAGCATTAATAGATGAAGAAGTAAAAAGAATAGTTCAAACAGCATATGAAAAAGCAGTAAAAATCTTAACAGAACATGTTGATAAACTTCATGCAGTTGCAGGAGTACTAATGGAAAAAGAAAAAATCGAAGGAGAAGAATTCGATAATATTTTTAAAGAATAAAAATTATAAAGAAAAGAAAAATAAAAAGTTTTTCTTTTCTTTATTTTTGCCTAAAAATAAGGTGTAACAAAGATTTTGTTCTATACAGTTCTATTGACAAAATATGATATTTGTAGTAATTATATAGTATAAAAAACGGAAGATATACAATAGGAGAGGAGTACTTATGAGAATTCAAGATTTAGCAATTATATTTATAATAATAATATTGCCAATTTCAATAGTATTAGGAGCATATACACAGATGCAAATAAGTACAATATCATTACAAACAGAATATGATATGAAATTGATTGCTGCAACAAGTGATGCAATAAAAGCATTTCAAATAAATACTGCAAATAGTTCAACATCAGACATAGCAAATTCAAAAATAAGAGATATTGAAGCCTCAGTCTCAACGTTTAAAGCATCAATAAAATCAGTATTTGGAATGAATGGATATTCAGAAGACGAAATGAACGAATATATTCCAGCATTAGTTTATACAATGTATGATGGATTTTATATTTATTCAAGATTTAATAATCAAAATTATTTATACGAAGTTGATGAAAATGGAAATGTTACAAATAATCCATTAGATAAAAATGGAGAAAATGTATTTGGACTAAAACCATATATTTCATATAGTGTTAAATATAACCCAAATTCAGATTTGGATATAGTAATAACATATTCGTTAGATAACTACATTTCAATAAAAGGTATGGTAAAAGTTGATGGAGAAAAGCAATATTGGGATAAATCAGGATATTTAATTGATGGAATAAAGAAAGATGCGAGTGGAAAAATAACATATAATGGTGTGGAAATAGATAAAAATGTTGTTTTAAGTGAAGACTTACCAGCCATTGGTTCATTGGAAAAAGGTACTTATAAATATGTTAGATATAATGGAACAAAATATTATTTAGATGAAAGAAATGCAAGGGTAATATATTTTCTTAATGGAAATTTAATGGAAATAAATCCAACATCAGATGAAAACATAGAATCATCTTATAAAAAATATGAAAATATGATTGAAAATGGAGAATCAGCATATAAATTTTATGATGAGGCAAATAAATTCACACAAAGTGTAAAAAATGTTTTAGCAAATTTGACAAATAAAGACGCACAAGATTTTATTATAAATAGTAATGGAGAAACAATTCAAACAACAGTATTTTCTGATGAAACTGAATACAAAATATTTGACTTTAACTCAGACTCATCAAAACCAGAAAAAAATATAGAATGTAGAAGTTCAAATTTTAATCAACATAGATTAGCAGTTATAAAAAATAAAATTAGAACAAACTTAGCAATTGCAATAACAAACTTTAATTCAGCATATAATATTGAATTCCAAATGCCAGAATTAACAGAAGAAGATTGGGCAAAAGCTATGAATAATATATCATTAATAAGTTTTATACAAGGAATTGATATAGGAGGAAAGACTTATAATGGGTATACAATTATTAATAATTCTGAAAGTAAAGAAGTTGTGAGAGAAGAAAATATATATATTTTAGGAAATGATGGATTTTACCACAGAATAGGAGACAAATATTTACTAGAAGCAAATAATATAGGAGGAAACTCTGAATATAATTCAAATGTTAATGCTTCAGGAAGATTAAATTTAGATTTTAATAAACAAAGAGCATATACAGAAGATGGAAGTACAGTATATTATTATCCAATATCTAAATATTATGCATCATACAATAGTATAGTTAATCAAAATTATTGGGATAAAGATTATGATAATTATAATGACATATATGCATATGTAGCCACCAAAAATGTTAACTTAAGAAAGGCCTTTTACATGGCTTTGGGACGTGAAAGATATGGAATGTATAAAAGCAATTAATGAGAAAAGAGGAAAAAATAATGAATTATGCAGATATAAAAATAGCAGATGTAGCAAATGGAAAAGGAGTTAGAGTATCCCTATTTGTTAGTGGTTGTAATCATCATTGCAAAGGATGTTTTAATGCACAAGCATGGGATTTTAACTATGGAAAAGAATTTACGGAAAAGGAAATTGATAAGATATTAGAAGACTTAGATCACCCATATGTTTCAGGATTATCACTTTTAGGGGGAGAACCATTAGAATATTCAAATCAAAAAGGATTGTTACCATTAGTAAAGAAGGTGAAAGAAAAATTTCCAGATAAAAATATATGGTGTTATACAGGATATAAATTTGATGAAGATGTTGAAGAAAATATGTTTGAAAATTGGCCAGAAACAAAAGAATTAATGTCATATATTGATGTTGTTGTTGATGGAAAATTTGAAGAAGATAAAAAAGATTTAAGCTTAAAATTTAGAGGATCAAAAAATCAAAGAATAATAGATGTACAAAAATCATTAAAAACACATCAAATAATTCCATATGAAGTATAAAAGTTCAAAAATATATTTTAATTAGAATAAAAGACTTGACAAAGACTAGATAAATAATGTATAATGATTAGCGTATAAAGGATGAAATCCCACATACAGTGTTCTAAACGCCGGAAGGAGGGGAATTAATAAATGTCAGAAATCAAAGTTAATGGAAATATAGAAGAAGCGCTAAAAAAATTTAAAAGACAATGCGCAAGAAATGGGGTTCTTCAAGAAGTTCGTAAAAGAGAATGTTATGAAAAACCAAGTGTAAGAAGAAAGAAAAAGTCAGAGGCTGCTAGAAAAAGAAAATTTTAATAGAAAATAGTAAGTATTATCTTACTATTTTTTTAATTAAAAGTATTGATTTTTTTTTCCTTAATTGTTATACTAAGAATAGAAAATTACTAAAAGGAGAAAATAGTATGAAGAAACAAAAGAATGAAGGAATAACAATTATTGGTTTAGCAGTTACAATTATTGTTATGCTATTATTAGCTGGTGCAACGATAAGTTCTATTGTTGGACAAAAGGGTATTTTTGCCAATATGAATAAAACACAAAATCAGACAAGACTAGATGAAGAAAAAAGAATATTAAAAGCATCAGTTGTTAATGCAATGTCAAAAGATAGTGTAGGAAATGTTACTAAAGATAATTTATCACAATCACTAGATCAAACTGTTGATGAAAAATATACAATTGCTTCAGAAGGAAATGGTGTACTTAAGGTAACATTTGAAGAAACTAAAAATGAATATTATGTTTTTGAAGATGGAACAATATCATCTAAAAATGAATATGAAACAAATGTAATATTTGCTATAACACCAACAACAATCCCTGCATTAAAGATAAATCAAGAAAAAAAGATAAAAGCAATAACAAATACTGAAAATGCTGAATTGAAATGGAAATCAAATGATGAAAGTATTGTTAAAATAGTAGGAAATTCAACAAATGAGATAACAATAAAAGGAGTAGCAGTAGGAAAAGCTCAAATTCAGGCATATTTAGAGATAAAAAATAAAAGTGGACAAATAGAAAAAGTAAAAACAGAAGTATGTAATATTACAGTAGTATCAGAATCACAAACACCTGTTGAAGAAATAGACTTCTCAATGATTTCTGGAGAACAAAAAAGAACAATTGATTTAAGTTCACCAGTAACAACATGTGAACTAAAACCAATTATATACCCAGAATCAGCTAGAGATAGTGTAGAATTAGAATGGGAAAGTTCAAATCCGGAAGTAGCTTCAGTAGATGAAAATGGTATAGTTACAGGAAATAAAAATGGTACAGCAGTAATTACAGTAAGAACAAATAATGGAAAACATGCAGAAACAACAGTGGAAGTTCAAACATCTCCAACAGAAATTGTATTAAATGCAGCAGAATTACAAATAGATATAGCGCAAGCACAACATACAAAATTAGAAGCAGCAATTAAGCCTGTAACAGCAAATGTAAAAACAGGAATAACATGGAGTAGTAGTAATTCTGATGTAGCATCAGTTAATCAAACAGGAGAAGTAGAGGCTAAAAGTACAGGAAAAACTGTAATATCTGTTGTAACAGAAAATGGATGTGCTACAGATTGTACAATTACAGTTATAGATAGTTCAAAATATGCTGTTCCAGACCCAAGTAATCCTTCTTCTCCAACAGGAGCACCAGATACAACACAAAGTCCAAGTGATGATACATTCCCATGGTGGTTAGTTGCAGGTGCTGCTGCAGGTGTAGGTGCAGTAGTATTAGGAGGAGCTACACTTATAGTAGGAGCTGTAATCGGAGTAGTAACAGCATTTGTAGGATTTCTTACACATTTATTCTGGGGATGGTAAAATAAAAAAGTATAAGTGCTTTTGCACTTATATTTTTTTGTTTTAATTTATAAAACACTTGAATAAAACATACTAAAAGTATTATACTATACACAGTAAAATAAAAATATTATAAAAGAATGGAGGAAACAAAATGAAAAATATTGAAAAAGAAATAAAACCAGGAATAAAATTACATACAATAAAAACAGAAAAATTTAAAACAAACTTAATTGCAATATTTTTAAGTATGCCAATAACAAGAGAAAATGTAACAAAAAATGCCTTAATATCATCTATATTAAGAAGAGGGTCAATGAATATGCCAACTTTATTAGATATTAGTAAAAAACTAGAAGAAATGTATGGCGCATCATTTGATAATGGAATAGACAAAATAGGAGATAATCAAATATTAAAGTTTTATATAGAAACAATAAACGATAATTATATTCCACAAAATGGTGAAAATATGTTGAAAACTAGTATAGAGAAATTGATTGAGATTGTATTTAATCCATTAATAAAAGATAAAAAATTTAATGAAGAATATGTAGAACAAGAAAAAGAAAATATTAAAAGAATAATTGAAGGAAAAACAGACAATAAAGCAATGTATGCGACTGAAAGATGCATTGAAGAGATGTATAAAAATGAACCATTTGGGTTATATAAATATGGATATGTAGAAGATCTTAAAAAAATAGATGCACAAAGTTTATACAAATATTATAAAGAAATGATATCAACATGTAAAATCGACATATTTGTATCAGGAGATGTTGATGAAAAAATAGTAAAAATATTAGAAGAAAATGAGAGTATAAAAAATTTAAAAGAAAGAGAAACAAAAATAATAATAGACATACCAAAAAAAGATATAGTAGAAGAACGAGAAATAATTGAAAAAATGGATGTTACCCAAGGAAAAATCGTAATAGGTATGGACTTAACATTAGAAAATGTAAATCAAAAATATAATGCCATAGTGTATAATGCTATACTTGGAGGGACTGCAAACTCTAAAATGTTTCAAGAAGTGCGTGAAAAAGCAAGCTTGGCTTATTCTGCTGGTTCAACATATTTAAGATATAAAGGAAATATATTTATAAAATGTGGAATTGAGATAAAAAATTATGAGAAAGCATTAGAAATAATAAGAAAACAATTAGAAGACATGAAAAAAGGAATTTTTACAGATGAGGATATAGAAAATGCTAAAAAAAGTATAATATCAGGAATTAGAAGTATAGATGATGAACAAGATACAGAAATTACTTATTTTTTCGGACAAGAAATAACAAATGAAAAAATATCAACAGAAGAATATATAAAAAATATAAACCAAGTATCAAAAGAAGATATTATAAAAATTGCAAATTCACTTCAAATTAATACAATTTACTTCTTGAAAAATAAGGAGGAGGACTAAAATGCAGATAATTGAAAATTCAAAAGTAAAAGAAAAATTATATATAGAAAAATTAGAAAATGGATTAACAATAATGATTGTTCCTAAAAAAGGAATACAAAAAAAATATGTAATATGGGGAACAAATTATGGTTCAAATGATAGTAAATTTATTGTACCTGGTGAAAAAGAACCAACAGAAGTTCCAAAAGGAGTCGCACATTTTTTGGAACATAAAATGTTTGAGCAAGAAAGTGGAATAAATAGTTTAGATACGCTAACAGCACTTGGAGTAGAAGCAAATGCATATACTACAAATGATCATACTGCTTACTTGTTTGAGTGTACAGAGAATTTTTATCCGGCATTAGATGAATTGATGGATTATGTACAACATCCATATTTTACAGATGAAAATGTAGAAAAAGAAAAAGGAATCATTGGACAGGAAATAATGATGTATGATGATTATCCAGAATGGAAGGTATATTTGAATACATTAGAGGCAATGTATCATGAACATCCGGTAAAACTTGATATTACAGGAACAATAGAAACAATAAGTCACATAGATAAAGACATTTTGTATAAATGTTATAATACATTTTATAATCCAGCTAATATGGCAATGGTAATTTGTGGAGATTTTGAACCAGAAAAATTATTAGAAGAGATAAAGAAAAGGTTAATAGAAAAGAAAGCAAATGGTGAAATAAAAAGAATATATCCAGAAGAACCAGAAAGCATAGTTAAAGAAAAAACAGAACAAAAAATGGATGTAAGTGAACCATTATTTACAATAGGAATAAAAGATAAGGTTGCTACACAAAAAGAAAAAGTAAAAAAACATTTAGCAATAGAAATCTTATTAAATATGTTAATTGGAAAGAGTTCAGATTTGTATCAAGAGCTATATAAAAGTGGAGTAATGTTTTCAATGCCTGGTGTAGATTATGAATTTTCAAGAGACTATGCACATATTTTAGTAACAGGACAATCTAAAGAACCAGAAAAAGTATATGAATCTTTTAAGAATGCAATAAGAGAATTAAGAGAAAAAGGAATAGAATCAGAAGAATTTAAAAGAATGAAAAAAATGCTATATGGATCATTTATAAAAGAATACGATGAACCAGGAGATATTGCAAGAATGTTTTTGGCAGACTTCTTTAAAGGAATAAATAGTTTTGAATATTTAGAGGAAATAACTACAATAAACGAGCAATATGTCGAACAAATTCTAAATGAAGTATTTAATGAAAATAAAATGATTCTTTCTGTAATAAAAAAGTAAAAATGTAATTAAAAAGTAATATAATCGTAATTGTTATTTTGACGAACAGTGTCGATTTTTGATATAATATGAAGAAAAAGTATGAAAAAAAAAGAATAAAGTCATACGATTAATAAACAAAAAAGAAATAATTCGTTGACTAAAATGTAAAAATATGTTAATTTATAAGCATACAGATAAATAATTGTAAAAAAGGAGTGATGCTGTATGTTAAATGACGAAATATGTAAATTAAGAGATAGATTAAACGAAAGTATTACTATAGGGGAAGATTACAATATAATATATAAATTAAGTGTTGAACTTGATGAATTAATAGCAGAATATTATAGAAAGCTTATAAAAACAAAATAAAATATAAAAATAATTAAAATTCTAGGACTTGTTCCTAGAATTTTAATTGAGTTAGAGAAATTAAGTATATAAGTAAAAATAATAATCTGGATTATAAGTGTAGTAAAAAGAACCATTGTAAATTGAAGAAGTTCCATTTGATAAAGGAATTGTTAAATATATTGGACATCTGTATTTGTGACCAAGATTATTTTCAATAACAATATAAAAACTAAAACTACATTTTAAATTACTTAAAATAATATTACAATCTTTTAAAAGGGATCCATCATATGAAATTGAATCTTTATTTGAAATTGTATGATCAGTAATTAAATTTTCGTTTTTGTAACTGATAACAATAGGGTTTGCACAATTATTATATAAAATTGGTGAAGATAAATCAGCATTATCATCTTGAGTAATTGTAAAATTTAAAGAATTATTTAATATATATTTATCATCAAAATTAGAAGAAGCAAATGATGATAAATTTTTATAATATAATTTTGGAGAACCAATTTTAGGCATATTAATAAATTTTATATCTTCTATTGAAACAGATTTTAAAGTGTTTTTATATGAAAGTTCAGATGAACTATTATCTATAAATATAGCAATATCTGTATACTGAATAATATTTCTTAAAGTAGAAGTATTATTCGTATTTGTAGAAACATCTCCAGAGGCACTGCTAAAAAAGACAATTTTATTTATTTTGAAAATATTTTCTTGATTAAACGAATTTTCAATATATATTTTATTTAAAAATAAAGTATATGTAATATTACAAAGGTAAATTAATAAGAAAATAGACAAAATAAATAAGATTAAAAATAAAAGAAATTTAGTTTTAATTTTCATGACAACTATCTCCTTAAATATCATAATAATATAATTTATTAAAATATTCAAGATAATATTATTAAATTTTCCAAAAACAGGAATTGACAAACAAAATTATTAATAATAAAATAAAAATGAAAACCTTTTAATAAAGGAGATAAGTATGAAGTTAAAACAAAAGAAAATTTTAATAATTATAATGCTTTTGATAATAGTGATATTGTTTGTAATTATATTTAAAGACTTTTTTGGAAAAACTGTTTATGCCAATACTGAAAATAGTAATATTAGATTTTCGAATGCAATGAATATTGATATAGAAGAAATTGTAAAACAAAATAGCAAAATTAATTTAGAACAAATAGTAACAGAAGAAATAAATTTAGAATATATAACCCAATATGAAAATAATAATGAACTTCCACTAGGAGTAATGCAAGTTATACAAGAAGGAAGAACAGGAAAACAGCAAATAACAAAGAAAATAACTGTAGACCAGTCAGGAGAAAAGCATGAAGAAGAAATTAGCTCAATTATTGTTAGAAGTCCAGCAAATAAAATTGTACAAGTAGGTACAAATAAAAATAAAAAAGAATATAAAATTTCTAAAAATAGCGAGGTATATGTTACATCAGATAGTGCTGAAGTAAAAAAAGAAAATAATTATGAAAGCTCTAAAATAACAACTCTTATAAGAAATACAGTATTAAAAGTATTGGAAATAGAAGATGATTGGTGTAAAATTTTTTATGGTGGACAATATGGATGGATAAAAACAGAGAATTTAGCAAGTATATATTCAAATCCAAATTATAATATTAATCAAGAAAATAAAAATATAATATATAGTTTTGACATGGAATTAAATAAACCAAGTGGATTAACATTAGAACAATTTCAAAAAATACTAACAGATGATAAAGATATTAATAGTATTTTTAGAGATAATGCAGAATATTTTTATTACATAGAAAAAGAATATAATATAAATGGTGTTTTTGTAGCAGCTATAGGAATACATGAAAGTGCTTGGGGAAAATCAAATATAGCAAAAAACAAGAAGAACTTATTTGGATATAGAGCATATGACTCTGATCCGTATAATAGTGCAAGTACATTTAATACATATGCAGAAGGAATTGATTTAATAGCAAGAGTTTTAACTAAATATTATTTGAATCCAAAAGGAACAGAAATATATAATGGTGAAACAGCTGTTGGAACATACTATAATGGAAGTACTGTAACAGCTGTAAATAAAAAATATGCAAGTGATTCAGGATGGGCAAATAAAGTATATAGTTATATGGAATATTTATACAAAAAAATATAAAAAATAGCAAGAAATAACTTGCTATTTTTTTAATTCTAGTGTATGATATATAAGTAAAAATAACAAATAATGAGAAAGGAAAATAGATATGAAAAAAATAGCAACAATCGCACTAATTTTGATAATTTCATTATGTATTTTTGGAACAACAAGAGTATTTGCAGAATCAAATAGTACATCTATCATAGATGCAGAAAATGAAAGTCAATTAATAAAAATAAAAGAGAACGCAACAAAATCTTTAGAAGATTATAAAGAAAAATATGGTTCAGATGCATATGGAATAGCTGCTTATGTATTAAACATAATCAGAATTTATAGTATTCCATTTTGTTTTTTGGGAATTGCAATAAGTGCAATATATCAATATGTTATAGGAATCAGAAAATTAGATACACAAGAAAAAGGCTTAGTTACAATGATATCATTTATAACTATTTTAGTAATATGCCAAATTTTACCATTAGCCTTTGCGATTGTTGTAAAATTTGGAAGGGGGTAACAAATGAAAGTTTTATTTGCAGTAAGTAATGACAAGATGTCAGAAACAATTATAAAACAATATGAAAAGCAATATAAAGAAATAATCAATTATAAGAATGTATATTACTTCAATGCCATCTTAAAAGAATTGCAAAGAGACAAAACATATGACAGAATAGTTATTAGTGAAGATCTAGAACAATATGCAAGCTCTGATCATGAACAAATGGATAATTTTATATTTGGAAGACTTGATAGTATAAGTGATGAAGCATCAAATGTAAAAGGAGAAGATATTCCAATTATTTTAATTTGTGAAGAGAGACGTGTAAAAGGAGAAGAACTTTTAGTAAAATTATTTGGAATTGGAATATATAATGCAATAATAGGCGCAGATAGAAGTATAAATGAAGTTTGTAGGCTAATAAATAGACCTCGTTCTAAAAAAGAAGCGAAAATATATTATAAAATAGATTCAGAAGATGTACTTTATGAAAAAAATGATGAAAATGAAGTTAGCGAATTAGAAATTCAAAATATATTAGCACATTATAAAAAAATAGGAAATGATGAGCAAAAAATAGTTGATAGTTTTGATAGTATAGCATCACAATATAATAATATTCAATTAAAAATAATATGTAAATTTCTTCCATTAAATGTAAGAGCAGTATTAGAAGAAAGATCAAGTAGATATTTAGATATATTCGCTTATGATGGAATTTCAAATAGTGTAAGAGTTAATAACAAAGAAGAAAAACAAATAAAAAAATATCAAACAATGAAAAAGAAGCAGGAAGAAGAAACAAAAGGCACAAGTGAAATTATGTTAAAATCTAACGAAAATACTTTAAGAGAACCAGTCGTAATTCCTTCTGCTATGAGTTCAAATACAAAAAAGGTAATAAAAACAGTTGATCCTGTAATTCCAGAAATAAAAGAAGAATCAGAATTTGAACCAATTTATAATACAGAAGAAGAAATGCCAGAAGAAAGTAATAATACAAATGAAGAAATAATAAATAAAATTGAAGAAGATAAAGTAGAAACACCTGTACAACCAGTAAAAAGAGGAAGAGGAAGACCAAAAAAGATAGTTACAGAACAACCACAAGTAGAACAAGCACCAAAACGTAAAAGAGGTCGTCCAAGAAAAAATGAAGTAGTCGAAGAAGAAAGCGTTTTGCCAGGATTTTCAGAAGAAAAGTTAAACAATACAGTTGCTGAAGAAGAGAATGAAAGTATATTACCAGGATTTAGTGATTTAGAGCAAAACAATACTACAAAGCTTGAACCAGAAGAGGAAGATGAAACAACATTACCAGGATTTGCCGAAGAGGAAGAAACAGAAGATGAATATAATAGTATTTTACCAGGTTTTGGACAAGAAGAAAATGAAAAGACTGAGATATATTCGAAACCAGAAAATACTGTAGTTCCACAATATAAGGAAGATTCTGAAAATGTAAGTTCAGTAAATAATGTAATTGAAGAAAATTATCAAATTCCAAATATGAGACCACAAGTGCCACAATATGAGGAACTTGATATGAACAGAATATTAGCACCAAATCAAAAAATTGTTGCATTTGTAGGAACAAGCAAAAATGGAACATCATTTTTAGTTAATAATGTTGCTGAAATTTTATCTTTAAATAATGTTAATACAGCAATATTAGATTTAACCAAAAATAGAAATGCATACTATATATATACAAAAAATGAAGAAATGTTAAGAAATAAAGCAAATGAATGTATAAAAAAATTAAAAGACGGTGTAGCAGATGGAATAGAAATACACAAGAATTTAACAGTATATACATCAGCATTTGATGTTGAAGAAATTGAAAATGTTGAACCAATAATTCAAACATTATTAACAAAACATAATATGGTTTTATTAGATTGTGATTTTGATACACCAGATAGATATTTTAAATATTCAAAAGAAATTTATTTGGTACAATCAATGGATATATTAACAATACAACCACTTACATTATTTTTAAGAAAACTAAGTGACAAGGGCGCATTTAGTGAAGAAAAGGCAAGAGTAGTATTAAACAAATATATAAAAACAAAAGAATTAAATGAAGATATTTTAGTAGGTGGAATTTCAATTTATAATGATGCAAGTATGACAGTCAGAAAAGAATTGTTTAATAGAAAAACAGTAAAAAGAATTACAATTCCATTTGAAACAGAAACATATTTAAGATATTTAAATGGTTTAGTAATTTGTGATGTATCATTAAAAGGATATTCAAAAAAAATATTACAAAGCTTAAAACAATTAGCAACATCAGTATATAGTACATCAAATAGCAGTAATGGTGGAAAATATACCCCACCATCAGTGAAAAACACTACTTTTTCTTCAAGTATGAATAGTACATTAGAACAAATGAGTAAAAGATATTAGTATTGGAGGGAAAATAATAAATGTTTATAATTGTAGGAATATTAGTAGCAATTGTTATTGGATTACTTATCTATAATGTACAAATTCACCGTAAAATACAAGAGTTTAATAGTTTACAAAGACAAGCAAATAACTTAAGAGTTTTACAAGATTTTTTAAGTACAATAGGAGAAACATCTTCTGTTGATGATAAGATAAAAAAGATAAATGATATTTTGATTGAAAAATATGAAATAAAATATTCAACAATTGTTGTATTTGATGGAGCTGAATATCAAATAAAAGCAACAAATGTAGACCAAAAGCATTGGGAAACATTAAGAAATTTGCAAGATGTTCCTATATTTAAAGATAGTATTGCAACAGCAACACCTAAATATATAACTATTAATAACGAAAATGAGAAATTACCATATCAAACAATGGAATTTGCAAGAGCAAAATCAGCTATATTTTTTCCAATATATGAAGATAATGTTTATATAGGATATTGGATTATAGAAAGTGGAATTGCTCATGACTTTGATAATATAGATACAACAATATTTGAAGTTGTAAAAGACAACATAGTAGCAGTTTTAAAAACTGTAGTACATCAAAAAACATTAGAAGCAATAGTAAGAAAAGATTTATTTACAGGATTATATTCAGAGGAATATTTATATGGTGAAGGAAAGAAAACTATTGATCAATATACAACTTCAGCAGTTTGTATGTTTAGAATAGCTAATATAGAAGAAATAAATGATAAATATTCAAGAAAGTTAGGAAATCAGGTTATTATAGATATAAGTAAATATATAAGAAAAAATATATCAAATGAATATATTTTTATTAGATATATGGGACCCAAATTTGTAATAGTATTTTCAGGTGTAACAACAGATTCTGTTATAGATTTTATAACAAATATAAAATCAAATGCAGAACAAATGAATATTTCATTAGAAGAAAATTTCCAAACAGTAGACTTAGATAATAAAGAAAAAAATGAAAAAAATTCTAAAAAGAAAAAGATACAACAAGTTAATGCAAAATTAAATTTTGTTATAACAACATATTATAAGGGGACTGGAATGGAAGAAGTTCTAAAAAAATTAGAACAATATTTAGACAGTTGTGATAAAAATGAACATAGCATAACAACAATATAAAAGTATTTTATGAAAAGGATGGTAAGATAATGGATTTTGATAAAACTATGAGTTTCAATTTTGAAAAAGAAAAAAACGAAAAAGCTAAAGAAACTTTAAAAGAAGTGTATGAAGCACTTGTAGAAAAAGGATATAATCCAATAAATCAGATTGTTGGATATATATTATCAGGAGATCCAACATATATAACAAGCCATAACAATGCAAGAAATAAAATAAGAACTATAGAAAGAGACGAATTATTAGAAAAAATGGTAAGAAATTTTATAGACTTAGATAAATAGAAAGGAATATCTTATGAAAAGAATCTTAGGAATAGACTATGGTGATGCAAGAACTGGAATTTCAATAACAGATGCATTAAATATAACAGCTCAAGGGCTTGAAACAATAAATAATAAAGGTTCTGATAAGGTAATATTAAAAAGACTTGATGAATTATTTTCTATATATGAAGTAGATACAATTGTTATAGGGAGACCTATAAATATGAATGGAACAGAATCAGAAAGAACAGAAATAACAGACAAATTTATTCATAAATTAAAATGTAAATATAATACTTTGAAAATAGAAACAATAGATGAAAGATTAACAACAGTTGCAGCACATAAAACAATGAACTTGTTAGATGTTAATAAGTATAAAAAGAAAAATATAGTAGATACTATATCTGCAGTATATATTTTAGAAACTTATTTAAATAAGATAAAGGTTAATTAAATTGAAAAATATAAATGTTTTAGAAAGGAAGGATTAAAAAATGGAAAACGAAGAAGTTGATAATATAATAGTATTAAATGATGAGGATGGAAATGAAGTAAGATTTGAATTCTTAGATTTAGTTGAATTAGATGATGAAGAATATGTAGTATTATTACCAGTAGCTGAAGAAGGAGAAGAGGAAGAAGGAGAGGTAGTTATACTAAAACTTGAAGACACAGATGAAGATTCAGATGAAGAATCTTATGTTGGAGTTGACGATGAAGAAATATTAAATAAAGTATTTCAAATATTTAAAGAAAAATATAAAGATGATTTTAATTTTGTAGATGAAGACTAAAAGCAAAGTTGGTATAGAAAAAATATTTTCTACATACCAACTTTTTATATAAGAAAAAACAAAAGAAAGGAATAAAATATGAGTTTTGGAACAATCTTAATAATAATATTTATGGTAATGTTTTGGATGTTTAGAGCAATTGTTGCATTGTGTACACAATTTTCAATTGATTTTATAGGAATTGTATCATATAATTTAACATTTGAAATAATAATTTCTTTTATAACACTTATATGTATTATATTAGTAATAAGAAGAAATTTGATAGGAGCATTAGCGTACTTTCTTATGTATGGATTGTATTATGGTCAACATTTATTCAATTCATTGGTTTCTATTGTGGGTGGAGAAACTATATCTATAGCATTAAGTGCAAATTTAGTATGTGATCTAATGGCAACATTGTTAGCTATATTCTGTTTATTTGATGTTATACTAGACAAAAATAGAAAGGCACACCCTAAAGATGAAAAAACAGATTGGTATTTTAACAATAAAGATTATGATGAAGAATTGAAAAAAAGAGATTCACGTGATGATACTAATGAATACAAATATTATTAATAGTAAAACAAGAATTTTTTGTATATGATTTGCAAAGAATTCTTGTTTTATTTACATAAACTATTTTCGAATAAGTATATGTATGATATAATATAAACGCAAAATTAGATGATAGTAAAAAATATAATTTTAATAATTATTATAATGAATTAAATAATTAAAAAGGAAGCAATAATTATGGATATGTATCAAAAAAGAAAAATAAGAAAAGAAAATAAAAAAAATAATACTCAAGAAAATTCTACAAAATCTAGTTTTAACTGGTAAGTGGGGAGTTATGAAAAAATTTTACTAAATTGCACAATTAACTTATTAACCATATTCCTATATAATATAGATAAGAAACAGAGTGAGTGTGGTTATAATGAAAAAATAAAACTACCTATTAAAAATATAGAAACTAACATAATTTTAAACGTCTTAATACAATTTAAAAATGATAAATTAAAATAAGGTATCTATACAGAACCTATTGATGAACTAATTTTAAAATTAAATAAAATTTATTAAACATATTTGAACTGATTAAAAATGGTCAGTTCTTTTTTTATGCCAAAAATGGAATACATAGCCATCTTATTAAATTAAGGTGGCTAAATTAAAAGAAAGGAGGCGAGAATATGCAAGAAAGTAAGTGCAAGGTAATTGCAATCACAAATCAGAAAGGAGGAGTTGGTAAAACAACAACCTTTAATCTTGGTGTAGCATTGGCTAAACAAGGAAAAAGAGTGTTAGTTGTAGATGTTGATCCTCAGAGTAATTTAACTACTTTAAGGCTGAGTAAGTATGCTAATTGCAATTTTAAAATTAAGTATAGAAATACAAATTCTATATACTAAAATAAAAAATGTTATTTCTAAAATAAAGAAATAGCCTTGATACATAATTAAATTATATTACAAAATTGTAATATTGAGTAATATTAGAATGACGACTTATATGATAAAAAATGATAATATTATTGCAATAAATTACTTTTTAGTAAAGAAGGGATTAGCATTATATGAAATTAGTTAAAAAGATTACAATAACAGTTTTATTAATATTTATTTGTATAGGAAATTATTTTATTTGTAGTGGTTATCAAATGTATAAGAATGCCATAAATAAAATGCCATTAAAGGATAAAATTACAACAATTAGACAAAAAGAAGATTATACAAAAATTGATGATATGCCTCAAATATATTTAAAAGCAGTTGTATCAGTTGAAGATCATAGATTTTACAAACATTTTGGGATAGATGTCATTTCTATTGGAAGAGCATTTGTAAATGATATAAAAAAAATGAAATTTGTAGAGGGAGGAAGCACAATTACCCAACAACTAGCCAAGAATATCTATTTTACACAAGATAAGAAAATAGTAAGGAAAGTTGCAGAAATTTTTATGGCATTTAGCATAGAAAGTAACTATAATAAGAATGAAATATTAGAATTATATTTGAATACTTCATATTTTGGCAATGGATTTTATTCTGTTAAGTCAGCAAGTTTAGGTTATTTTAATAAATTACCAAAAGATATGAACGATAGTGAATCAATTATGCTAGCAGGAATCCCAAATGCTCCGTCTTTATATAATCCAATTCAAAATAAAAATTTAGCAATTGAAAGACAGAGGCAAGTCATAAATAAAATGATTAAATATGGTAACCTAGATAAAGTTGAAACAGAAAAAATTATAAAATAATTATATTTAATTTTCTGAATTATTATAATTAATAAAATTAAAGTGATATAATATGAATGATTAAAAAAGCAAATTATGAAAGGAGACAAACTATGAAAAAAATATTAATTATAGAAGATGAAAAAATCATTAGAAATGAGTTAAAATCTTTGTTAGAAAATTCAGGGTATGAAGTATTAATTATAGAAAAGTTTGATAATGTTAAAGAAAATATAAAAAATATGAAATTTGATTTAATTTTAATGGATATTAATTTACCTAATAAAAATGGTGAAATTTTATTAAAAGAAATTAGAAAAGAATCTAATATTCCTATTATTATGGTTACGAGCAGGGTAGGAGAAGTAGATGAAGTTTTATCTATATCTTATGGTGCAGACGATTATATTACTAAGCCATATAATCCAACAATCTTATTATTGAGAATACAAAATATATTTAAACGAATGGATAATAATATGGACGACTTATTTTATGATAATATTAGTGTTAATCCACAAAAAGGAATATTGAAACAAGGTGAAAATGTATTAGAACTAACTAAAAATGAAATGATTATCTTTACATATCTTTTAAGTAATCGTGGTAGAATAGTAACTCGTGATGATTTAATGACAGATTTATGGAATAATAATGAATTTATAAATGACAACGCTCTAACAGTAAATATTAGTAGATTGAGAAATAAATTACAAAATTTTGGACTTGAAAATAGAATTGAAACAAGAAAAGGACAAGGGTATAAATTATTATGAGTTTTAAAAAATATTTATTAGATAAAACAGTACAGATAACTGTGTCAATTGTTGGATTCATAATTGCTATTCTTATGTTAAACGCATTTAAAGTGGAAAATGATTTGAAAATAGCATTGACAATATTATTTTTTTTAGTTGCAACATTTAATATTATTTTTGATTATTTCAGGAAATACAAATTTTACAAAAAAATATTAAATACGCTTGATAAGTTAGATAAAAAATATTTAATTTTAGAAATATTAAATAAGCCAAACTTTTATGATGGCGAAATTTTTTATCAAATTCTTTATGATATAAACAAGTCAATGATTGAAAATGTAAAAGAATATAATTTAAGTATTACCGATTTCAAGGAATATGTAGAAATGTGGATTCATGAAGTAAAGATTCCAGTAGCAAGTTTAACTTTATTAATTCATAACAACAAAAATATGTTTGATAAGAGATATATAGAACAAATTAGAAAGTTAGATAACTATATAGATCAAATTTTATATTTCGTTCGAAGCGAAAATGCCGAGAAAGATTATCTTATCAAAGAAATTGAATTGCAGAAGATTATCAAAGATGTTGCTTTAAAAAATAAAGATGACTTATTAGAAAACAAAGTTAATCTTGAAGTTGATATTCATAATGAAAAAGTTTTAACGGATTCAAAATGGTTAGAGTTCGTATTAAATCAGATTATAAACAATAGTATTAAATATAAAAAAAATAATAACGATCCAATAATAAAAATCAGTGTAAAAGATGAAAAAGATAAAGTATATCTAACTATTTGGGATAATGGAATAGGAATACCTAAAAACGATATAAAAAGAGTATTTGATAAATCTTTCACTGGTGAAAACGGTAGAATAATGGCAAAATCAACAGGTATGGGACTTTATATTGTCAAGAAATTATGCGATAAATTAGGACATAAGATAATCATTGAATCTGAAATACATAAATATACAAAAATTACAATTATCTTTTATAAAAATGATTTTTATAAAGTTGATTAAAGTTTATGCAGATTTGGATACTAAAAATAAATATTACAAAATTGTAATATTCTGTAATATTAGAATAACGACTAATTCTATCTTTTATATTACAATGTAATCAGAAAGGAGAAAGATTATGGAAAATATCTTAAAAATTGATAAAATTGAAAAATATTATGGCAATAAATCTAGTCTTACAAAAGCAATTGATAACCTATCATTTGATGTTGAAAAGGGAGAATTTGTTGCAATAATGGGAGCAAGTGGCTCTGGAAAGACTACTCTTTTAAATTGTATATCTACAATTGATAAAGTTACATCTGGACATATTTATGTAGCAGGTAATGATATCACAAAATTAAGAGGAAATAGTCTAAATAAGTTTAGAAGGGAAGAGTTAGGTTTTATATTTCAAGATTTTAATTTACTTGATACTTTAACTGCTTATGAAAATATTGCTTTGGCACTTTCTATTCAAAATGTGAATTCAAGAGAAATTGATACAAGAATTAAAAAAGTTGCAAAAGAACTGGATATTGTTAATGTACTTAATAAATATCCATATCAAATGAGTGGAGGTCAAAAGCAAAGAGTCGCTAGTGCAAGAGCAATAATTACTAATCCAAAGTTAATTCTTGCAGATGAACCAACAGGTGCATTGGATTCAAAGTCAGCTAAAATGCTTTTAGAAAAATTTGATTATTTGAATAAAGAATTACAAGCAACAATTCTTATGGTGACACATGATGCGTTTACTGCAAGTTATTCTTCAAGAGTCATATTTATCAAAGATGGCAAAATTTTTAATGAAATAATTAAAGGAACAAATTCTAGAAAAGAATTTTTTGATAAAATAATAGATGTTGTAACATTACTTGGTGGTGACTTAAACGATGCTCTTTAAGTTATCATTAAAAAATATTAGTAAGAGTATAAAGGATTATGCCATCTATTTCTTTACTCTGATACTAGGTGTTGCGATTTTTTATGTGTTCAATGCAATAGATGATCAGTCAGTTATGATGAAGGTATCATCAACAACAGCAGAAATAATAAAACTTATGACCAATATTCTTTCTGGTGTTAGCGTGTTTGTATCTATAATATTAGCGTTTTTAATTGTTTATGCAAGTAGATTCTTAATAAAAAGAAGAAATAAAGAATTTGGAGTTTATTTAACGCTTGGAATGAGCAAAAAGAAAATATCCTTAATATTATTTATTGAAACATTAATAATAGGTATAGTTTCATTGGTAGTTGGTTTAGGAATAGGTTTTTTATTATCACAATTGATGAGTATTTTGGTTGCTAATATGTTTGAAGCAGATTTAACTAGATTTCAATTCGTATTTTCAACAAATGCTTGTATTAAAACTTTGATTTATTTTAGTATTATGTATTTTGTAGTTATGATATTTAATACTATAAATATTAGTAAATGTAAATTGATAGATTTAATGCATTCTAACAAAAAATCTGAAAAAATAAAATTAAAAAATCCATTGTTTTGTACAATAGTGTTTATTATTTCTTGTATAGCATTAGGATTTGCTTATTATCAGGTTACTGATGGTATTGAGAAAATGACTTATGCAAATAGTATTTTTGTTCCTATGGGAATAGGTGCTGTTTCAACTTTCTTTGTGTTTTGGTCTTTATCGGGATTGCTTTTAAAAATATTTATAAGTATGAAGAACACTTATTATAAAGGGTTAAATAGTTTCACCCTTAGACAGTTTTCAAGTAAAATAAATACTATGACTTTTTCGATGACAATAATATGTTTGATGTTATTTATAACGATTTGCGTACTATCAAGTGCAATGTCTATGAAAATATCTATGACAAATAATTTGAAAAAATTGGCTCCAGCAGATGTTCAAATTGGTAAGTTTATAAATGTAACTGATTATGAGCATTATTCTGAAAAACAAATAGAAGATTCAAAAATTTCAATATATGATACACTTGAAAAATTAGGCTATGATGTAGATAACAAACTTAAAGATATAGTAAAACTTGATGTTTATAACTTTGATAATATTGACTTAAAAACCAGTATTGGATCTTACTATGATATTGCAAAGGATAAATATCCTTTAATGCCATACAATAAGAAGGAAAGTATTGTAAAGATAAGTGATTACAACAAAATTGCAAAATTGTTTGGACTAAAAGAATATACATTAAATGATGATGAATATTTTATTGTTGCTAATTATTCAGAATATGTAGAATTCAGGAATGAGGGACTTAAGGTAGATACAATACTTAATATAAATGAAAAGGAATTAAAACCAAAATATGATAGTTGTGTAGAAGGTTTTATTGCAATGAATTCAACATATTCAAATATGGGAGTTTTTGTTGTTCCTGATAATGCAGTAAATGATTCAATGAAAAAATATGAATATTTAACTGCTAATTATAATGTTACAGATATAAATGAGAAAAATCTTTCGGAAAAAGAGTTAAGTGAAATTTGCAAAGAAAATTCTAATAATACTGTTATTGATTTTGATTCTAAAATGGTAATTAAAGAAAATAGTATTGGACTAGGTGCAATGGTTACATTTATAGGATTATACTTAGGTATTATATTCTTAATTTCTTGTGCTGCAATTCTAGCACTTAAAGAATTATCGGAATCAAGTGATAATGTAGAAAAGTTTAATATGCTAAGAAAAATAGGCGTAGATGAAAAAATGATTAATAAAGCATTGTTTAGACAAATTGGTATATTTTTTATGTTTCCGTTATTAGTTGCAATTATACATTCTGTATTTGGAATTAAATTTTGTAATTTTTTGTTAAGTTCATTTGGAGCCGCTAATTTAGTATCATCAATAATTGGTGTTGCAATATTTATTGTTGCAATTTATGGAGGATACTTCTTAGTAACTTATATTTGCAGTAAAAATATAATTAAGGAAAAATAATATATCTGATAAAACGATAAAAGAGGCTATTACAAGCCTCTTATTTTAATACTCCAATTTCTCTATATCAAATAATGGAGAGTCATAAAAATCTTTAAGTTCTATTTTTAAAGTTTTACATATTTTAAAGATAATTGTAGAACTTGGATTATCTACATTGTTTGCCAATAATGCCCTTAATGTTGATGGCGCAATAGCAGATAATTCAGCAAGTTTATTTGGAGTGTAATTATATTTGTTACATAATTCAAGTATTCTTAAAGTAATTGCTTCTTTAAATAACATTTTAAAAACCTCCTTAACACTACAAAAATTCTAGTAGAAATCGGTTAGAATTATACGCCGATATCGAAATGATGGAAATAAATGGATTTGGAGGAGTAGTAAGAAATGTTTGAAGAATTATTAATAATCAGTACTATTTATTATTGTTTTAATTATTTTGTGCATAATTTCTAATTTGTATTCAAAAAAGAAAGAAGAAAAAAAGAAAAATATATAATGTTAAGGAATTCAATTAAAGAAGATTTAAAAGAGAACTTTATATCGGAAGAAGAATACTGGCAATATAATAAAGAGTATAGTGATAAAATTAAAAAGATAAA